>Ga0315288_10004392_pt1 | contig 17929 bp, 12 predicted proteins | sample YL17G11_20_MG_FD_203454 | JGI IMG/M metagenome (GOLD analysis project Ga0315288, IMG submission 203454) | Sediment microbial communities from Yellowstone Lake, YNP, Wyoming, USA - YL17G11_20 | ecosystem: Environmental > Aquatic > Freshwater > Lake > Sediment | place: USA: Wyoming | collected... | reverse complement strand
CTTCTAAATTTTGTTGTTCGTAAAGAAAATTTGCTCTGTCTGACAATCGTTTTGCTAAGGTTTTTTCTGGCTGACCTTCAATCAATAATTCTTCCGCCCTCTGGTAGAAATAATCTACTCCAAGCGCAGGACCTACCCAACCATACTGGATCCAGCGATAACTTTTCCAGTGTTCTAAAAATTCTTCATTTATTTTCTTATTCCTTTTAGCTAACGATTTTATTTTTACCTTTTTAGACCCTTCTTCTAGTCCTGAGGATGAAAGAATTTTTAGTAAATTTTCTTCTTCCCGTTGTAACCCAGACAGGTCCGTGGGTGTTGTCAATATTTGCCATTCATTTTCGGACAGTTTGCCAAATTTCCGCGAAATATAATCTTTCAGATAATCCGAAAGAAATGATTGATTTAATTCCAGTAGGTTGAGAACCATTGCAGAAACCCAAACTTCATGTTCAAATAAATGGACTTCTGAATAAATTTTTTCGGCAGTTTTGAGGTTTATGCCTTTAAAATTTGATTTCTGGTATTTATGAGCAAGATCCGATAATTTTTTAGAAGCAAACATTACCGCTTGGATGTCTTTTTCTAATTTTGCGGGTCTATTTAGAATATAATGGAAATAATTTTTTCCGGCTTCTGCCCATTCATCTCCCAATATATACTGCCTTTGGCAATTATCAGTAAAATCTGCGGCGAAATGTTCAATCCCGAAACCCGCTCTTTCTTTTAAGTTTAAAGTCAAACCAGAATTATAACATGAACGAATCCATGGTAATTTCGGATATTCGCCAAAGATATGCCACTTTTTATTTTTTTTAATAATATCCATTTTTAAAGATTCAAGTTACCCTTTTTAACAAAGTAATCGTTATTTTTTTATTTTTCTTACAACTCCGTTATTCGCGTCAACTTCAATGAAGTCACCATCTTTTAATACTTTGGTGGCAATTTTTGTACCGATAACAGCCGGTTTATTCATCTCTCTCGCGACAATCGCTGCGTGTGAAGTTATTCCACCTTGTTCGGTCACAATTGCAGCTGCCTTCTTCATGGCGGGGACGATATCAGGATTCGTCGCGATCGCCACCAAAATGTCTCCTTGCTGCATTTTGGTCATATCTTTAGGAGTATTAATAATTTTTACGCATCCGGAAGCTTTGCCAAGACTTCCTGTATATCCTTGAAGTTCACTTACCTCTTCATATTTTTTTTCTAAAGATTTCTCAATGTCGCGAGCTTCATCACCAACCAAAAAGGCTTCCTTGCCTTTCTCGACATAATATACACAAAGGCGCTTACGTTCATACAATAAATTTTTATCCAATTTCCCATTGAGTAGTGCGGTTTCAATTTCATTTGGTAGCATAAAATAAACCTGGCCAAGGGAAATTTTTAATCTTTTGGCTGTTTCTTTTAGTAGGTTGTTCATGTGATATGACCAATAAATTTGGGCCTCACGACGATACGCTTTTGTTAACATAAATTCTGAATAAATCTCAAAAAGTTTTTGAAATTTTGAATCAAGAGAAATTTCCTTTATTAATTCTTGCTTACGATCTTGCGTTTTCTCAATCTCGGTATTTATCTTTTTAATTTCATCTTGAGCTAAAGAACCTGTATTTAGGAATTCGTTAATTTGATTATGATAATCTTCTAAAGTATAAGCGCCGCCTTGACCAGTCCATAAAAACTTGATGTGATGATATTTCTCCCAATATTTGCAAAGTAACTGATTTTCGGTGGGGGATAATATTTCTTCTGAGACTTTTTTAATTCCCGAATGGTTTTGTTGAATTTGATGAATAATTTCTAACAGTTCAATTTGCTGATCGTTGAGGATCGATCTTTTCTTGGGAGCACTTAAGATGGATAGATATCGATTAGCTTTTTCTCGATCTTTTGTGATGACTATCAGAAAGTTTTTTAACCGATTAGTGAAGGTGTTGTGAAACATATCGGTGGCGTTAGAGAGCCAACCCCACTCGTAAAGTTCAGTGTGGATTCTATCCTGTTCTTTTATCCATTCACAGATCTGCTCCGACCTAACGTCAGCTAAATCAGCGTTGGCTAGCTCGCGACTAAAATCAGTTAGCTTATCTGAGAATAAGTAAATATTTTTATTAATATTCTCCCCAAACTCCGGTTCATCGATGATTTTCTCCACTAAGTATTCTTCAAACTCCCTGGAATCTTTTTCTCCATAATAAAATTTCATATCAGTCCCATGAAAAACCGATAGAACCTTTTTATAATTTCTTCCGCATGATTTTTCCAAATCATTTACAAAGGATGAAAGCCACACCTGGCAAAAATAGAAAAAAATTTCGGGGATATCTTCGGCAATCATCCAGGGGTCATTGTCATCAAAATATCTCAACACTAAGCTCCTTGTATTAAAACTTTATGTCATTCATTGTGGAGTACTACCGCCGACTCTACTTTCATAGTTTGCGCCAAACGGCTCGACTTTACGACTGCCGTCCTTTAAGAAAGCCATCCTTACACCCTCAACATTCCCAGCTTGCCCAAGTTCTCTTATATCTTCCATACCTAAAATGTTGACAGAAGCGATAGTAACATTTGAGGCGTGACTATTGGCAATAATGACGGTTCGTTCTTTTTTTCTGGCCAAATATGGCATCACTTTTTCTAATTTAGCGATATTGGCTGCCACTCTCGACTGAACATCTCGATAGGTGTCAACTCCGGTTGGAATTTCTTCTTCTGGAGTTAAAGCCCAAGCTGTTACTTCGTCGGCGGCCCCAACTGCTTTTTGATATTCGGAATCTCCAATCTTTTTACGAAAATCGGTCGCCTCGTCAATCCCCATGATACCTTCTAATCGCTTAGGGATGCCTGGCCCAGAAGAGTGTTCTTCCCCGACATAATCATAGTAACTTTGCGGAAGATAAATATTTCCTTCGGGGACCCCCATGGCTAATAATTTAGCTCTTTCTAAACTAATTTGTTCTTGAGTCCTGGTCGTTCCTGAATCGTAGAGTCGAAAATGAATTGATTTTAAGATGTCTTTCTTTGCTTCTTCATTGACTTCTGCGCCCGAGGCAGCCTCAGAAATTAGCTGATCAATAATTCTTTCGGTGACAGTTTCTACTTGGCGCACTCCATTTTCAGTTAAAGTTCTTTTGGGATCAGTCTTGTCTTTGCCTGTCTCGCCGTGCCTTACAAGATATATCGATATTACTGGTATACTCTCTTTTTTTAATGCCTCCTGACTCTCGATCGCATTTCCACCGGTCTCCTCTGGTCCGACCCTGGGTATTTCTCCATTCATATTATTCCTTTCTTTTAATTATTTCGACTACTCCGGTTGAACCATTAATCGAAATTAGATCGCCATCGTTAATAACCTTAGTTGCTATTTTTAATCCAGTGATACCAGGTATTTTTGCTTCTCTGGCTAAGGTCGCAGTATGAGAAGTAATTCCAGTGCCACCATCAGCAATAATCCCCGCAGCTCGGCTGATAGTTGGCCCAAAGCTAGGAACAGCTTGGACTGTTACTATGATATCCCCATTACTAACCTTGGATCCTTCTTCGGGATTCATCATGATTTTCGCAGTACCTTTTACAAATCCACCTGATATTGGTAGCCCTTCCAAAACATCCACTTTTTCAAAATTTAGATATTTTTCCTCTAGTGATTTCGCTTCTTCATCAATTAGCACTTCCGTGCCACTTTTCGACATTAACCAGAATGATGCTCTGAATCTGCTTTCAATAACTTCCCTTTTTATTTCATTATTCAGAAGTTCTTCAATTTCATCTATTTTGACAAATCTGACAAGTTTTATTGATAATCCTGTCCGGCGGCTGGCTTCATTTAAAACAGCATCAAAAAAATAGAGCGATTTTGAAACAATTTCTTTTCTTTTTTCTTTTAGGAAGATTCCGTCTCTCATTGTTCTGAATAAAGCTTTCTCTTCTGTTGATAACTGCAATTTTTTTTCAATCTTTTCAACCTCTAGAGAATGTCTTTTCCCTGATTCTACTTTTTTCTTAATTTCTTGATATTTTTTTCTATCTGACAATGTCTTCCAAACCTTCGCAACAATATCAGGATAAGTTAAAATGGGATCCTCATAATCTCTCGTGATCCAAAAGAATTTCTTTTCATGATCTTTAAGAATTTTTTTAAGCTCAGTATCTCCATCAATTCCGTTTAACACATCTTCGATGGTTCTTCTATTGAAAATGTCAGACCAAATTTTGTTAGTTTGGATTTCCCGAATAATTTCCATTCGATCTGTTTCTTCTCTTAAATTAACCATGGCTTTTGGTTCAGTGGTGAGAATTGTAAAATATTCTTCTAAAATTTTTTGATCTTTTATCTTAGATTCTAAAATTTTTTGTAAATGAGCAATTAAGATATTTTCACAAGCAATAACCAAAAAATATCGGGGATAAATTTTTTTATAGTTACTGGCGTAAAATTGGAAAAGTTCAACTAAATTTTCATTCTTGTAATTTTCTAATTTTTCTTTGGAGATTTTTTCTAACTTTGGTAAAAAATCATCTGCTACGCTTTCGATTATTCTCACCTGCTCTGCTAATAATTCGGGATTTTTATTTAGGTCTTGAAATACTTCTTTCTCCATTCTTAATTCGTCTTCTTCGCTCATGAAAACTGTCTGCATGTTTTCTTTATAATGAATCATGATAGCTTCGTAGGCAAAACCAAAATAGTCCTTCATCTCTTTGCAGACACCTTCCATTGAAAGATAATTGGGAAAAGGACTCATCCTCTGGCGATTAGATTTTTGAAACCACTTTAAATTTTCAAATTTGTCATTCATTTTGATGTGAAATTGATGTGAAATTATTTTTACGATTCCCTCGTTAGCATTTACATTAACAATGTCACCATTCTTTAAAATGTTTGCTGCAACTTTAGTGCCAACGATACATGGGATCCCTAGCTCCCTTGAAATAATCGCCGCGTGCGAAGTTAAACCACCCTCGTTGGTGACTATTGCTGCTGCCTTTTTCATCGCCGGTACTAAAGCTGGATAAGTTGCGATTGATACCAAGATATTCCCGTTTTGAAAATCCTTAATATCTTCTGGCTTGTTAACAATTTGAACGGCCCCCTTTGCTTTGCCCGGGCAGGCAGTAAATCCTTTTATTTCTTTGACGTCTGTATTAATTTGTTCAAACTTTTGTGATTCAAAATATTTTTTTGCCTCTTCATCAGATAGCATTATATCTTGTTTTTCATCACAAATTAATACCGCGTATTCATACCTTCTTCGCAACTCATCTTTATCAAATTTGCCAATCAAAAATACATCCTTGAGATCCCATGGGAGAATTTGTCTCAAAAGTTGGAGGTCTAAATTCATTCTTTTAGCAATTTCAGATAGAACCAATGTGGCGATGTAAGAACCGTAATACTGACTTGCTTTTCGACTATCTTTCAATTTCATTATTTTGCAAGCGAATTCGGTGTATTTCTTCTCTTTTTGACTAAATTTTAATTCGGAAAAAATTTTCTTTTTTCTTTTCTGTAAATTTTCTTTTTCTGTTTGAAATTCATGCAGTTTCTTTTCGGCATCAATTTTGTCTGTATAAAAACCTTCAAAAAATTTTCGATATTCTTCGGCGGTTTTCGAAGGGCCAAGATATTGGAATGAGAGCCAGCCATATCTTTTGGCGAAATCCTCTAATTCTTTTCTCTCAATTTTTTTAGGATTACTCTCGTGATTAAGATAAAATTCGAGCTCGGCGATTTCTTCCTTCTTTACTTCGGAATCCTCTTCTGGAGTGGTTAAAGTAAAAACAAGATCATTAATATCAAACTTTTTTCCGGACTCTTTTATTTTTTTAACAACGAGATCAATAATAAATCTTGTAAATGGTTGCTCATCTTCATCAAGAATATAAGTTGTAATTAAACCCAAGATGTGCGGTTTTTCTTTAGATGCAATAAGTCGATCCCAAACATCTGCTAGATCGTCATCAGACAAAATGCTTAGATCTTGTTCTTCTACTCTCTTGCTTACCTCATCATAGTGTCTTGTTGCTTCTTCAATCGCCCGATTATATTCTAAGCCAGCATCGATATCCTCCAAAATTTTTCCAAAAATTTCATCCTGGACTGCTTTAAAATCTTCTCTGTACCAATAAAGTTTGGCATCAAACTTTTCAATTTTTGTAATTGTTTTTGAGAAACTATTACGCAGGTCGTATTCGTTCAAGTGGCACATATTTCTCATAACCCCAGCTAAATACAGCCAATCAATCCCCGGGATATTAACATAGTTCACTAGTAATTTATTATTCATATGTTATTTCTCCAGAATCTTTATTAATCCCGAATTCATATCCATCTCTATTTTATCACCATTTTTAAATGCGGTGGTGGCAAAACGTGTGCCGATAATGCATGGAATACCTAGTTCTCGTGAAACAATCGCCGCATGGCATGTTAATCCGCCTTGGTCGGTAATCACAGCCTTTGCTTTTTTCATCAAATATACATACTCGGGGCGCGTGCTGGGAGCAATAAGTATGTCTCTTCTGTTCATGGAGGCGTGAATAGGATTATAAATAATTCTAGCAGATCCCGAAATTCTAGTGTGGCTTCCTTTTGATGCGACAATGCCCCTTACAGAATCCATCTTATCCGTTTGAGGATTGAAATAACTATCAAAAATCAGTTTATGATTTTTACCATTATAAAAAGTAACTCTTCCATTCTCGTCTACAAAGCTTATTTCCCTTTTTATAAATTTCGCACTGATTTTTTTATCATGTAAAATTAATTCCTTTAGTTCATTATCCGTGGTGTTAAAAACAATTCGAGGATCAATGTTTTTCCTTTCAGCAACTTCTTCGCAAATTTTAAATATCCAATAATTTGTCTGCATACCGACTCTCTTTTTTTCGTCTTTCCAATAGGCCATTAAGGAAAGGAATTCTAACCAATCTTTTGCTTCGCGAGGGATATTTTTTTTAATTTCTTTTGCTCTTGGCGTATTTTCATCTTTAATGTCCCTAATTTCATTATTAACAATTTCTGGTGTTAGCTCTTCATATCCATGAAAGCCGCTTCTGATCCAATAAAAATTTTTGATATGATCGTTCAACAACCTATCAATTTTTTCTGAATTCTTAGATTGCTTAAGCTCACTAAGACTTCTTTGGTATTTTTGAACAATTGATTCTCCGACATAAAAATTAGCTCCCAAATCAAGAAAATCTTTTTGGCTGATGCCGAACTTCTTTTTAATTAATTGCGGTAATAAATTTTCCTCAAATGCGGCGACCGCCTCTGATACCATAATATTTTCCCAAAATTTTTCATGGATTTCTTGAATTGTACGATAAAGATTATAAAGTTCTTCGCTTTCCAATTTTTTGAGTTTTATCGTATCCAATTGAGATAAAATTTTTGATAATTTTAGATCCTCTCTTCTCCATGATTCTTCAATTTTTGAAATTACTTTCCCCTTTTTCCAACAATTAAAATAGTAATTGGCAACTCGCTGAGCATCATCCAAAGGTATGGCTTCATAGCCATGGTCATTTTCGATTGAGAAAATATAAAGTTTTATATGAACCGGAAAACTTTTTTGAGAATGGGCGAATCCATTGGTGAAGCCAATGCAACCCTGCATATAGACATCGCCCCACGAATACCAAAAATCCTCCTTCTTGGAGAAATTAATTAATTCTTTGATGCTATGCATTTTGATCGATTTATTTTTTCTGCTTATTCCAATTCTTCAAATCCGGTTGAGTTTCGATATCTTCATCGATAACTAATGTTGGCGGAATTAGCATATTCGGCCAGATTTTTTTGCCGGGCATAATCACGCAGTTGACGCCAAATTTGACATTGTCGCCAACAATCCCGCCAAGCTTTCTCCGACCGGAATCAACCATTTTGCCATCCAAATTCATGCCAACAGTTTTTTCGTCAAAGCGAAGGTTGGCAAACATTGTTCCGCCGCCGACATTGACATTGCGGCCGACAATACTATCCCCTACATAGCTCAGATGGGCCACGGCAGTATTTTCCATAATAATACTATTCTTAATTTCAACGGCGTTGCCAACATGACATTTTTTACCAATAACAGAATATTTTCTAATAAAACAATTCGGCCCGACAATAGCGCCATCACCAATCGCGATTGGATTTTCCATCACCACCCCAGGTCGGATTTCGACATCTTTACCCATGATCGTGCCGGTTTGACCTAGGACTAATTGATTGGCATCCAAAATATTCCATGGATATAGGATTTTAACGTGATTCTCGACTTTAAATGGTTTAATACTTACGCCATCTTTTTTCATCGAATCCAAAACATCGATCAGTTCTTTTTTATTAAGCAAATTTTTAAATATTTTTTTGTCGAGTAGATAGATCCCGGCATCATTAGCTCCAAAGTAGTAGCCGTTCAAACGACTGATCTTTTTAAGATCATCTTTGTGAATAACTTCATTACCAAAAACTAAGATAAATTTATCTTTAATATCTTTTTCGGCATAACTTAGAGCATTGGCGGTGCCAACTTGTTTTTCCTGATATCGAAATTTGACGTGCTTGTTTTTACCGAAATAGTCAATGATATCTTTTTGGGACCGATTAATAATAACAATAATTTCGTCGGCGATGAATGACAAAACATCAATGTGCCATTCCAAAATGGGTTTGTTGGCAATCGGAATCATTGTCGTAGACATATTGGCGGTGAGCGGGCTCATACGTGTGCCCTCACCGGCGGCTAAAATCACTGCTTGCATAAATCTCCTTTTAAAATTTAATGTCTAATATTTTTAATTGTAATTTTCTCGTACCGTCCCAGTTATCCTCATCCAAGGTAAAAGCGACGTCAATCTTCTGGCCCTGAGATAAGTTCTTGGCGATATTTCCCAAATCAAACCCAATCGTGTCGATGTCTTCTACTTTCATCTTCAAATGTTTCTGTTCTTGGCCGACGGTGCGGATATCGGAAATTGTTGCCTCCTCTAGCATAAAAACAGGACGAGGGTTACCTAATCCGAATGGTTCAAATTCGCGAATCTTTGCCAGTAAATTATAATTTAAATCTGTCTTTTTAACAAGAGTGTCGACCTTCAATTTTGGAATCAAATCTTCATCTTGAAGTTTTACGTCAGCAATTTTTAATAATTCATCATATAAATTAGATAAATGTTCTTGTTCAAAAGTGAGACCAGCGGCCTTTGCGTGGCCGCCGAAACTGGTCAAGTATTGTTTCGACTCTTCCAGGGCCTCAATAATGTTGTAGGCGTCGATCGATCGGGCAGAGCCCCGAAAATCAGTGGCGCGTCTTTCGCAAACAATCGCTGGTCGGGTATATTCTTCCATTAATTTACCGGCGACGAGACCAATTATTCCATGCGGCCAATCTTTGCCCTCGACTAAAATAACTTTTTTTTGATGCAGGAGATTTTTTTCAACCTTTTCTTTAGCCTCTTTCAAAACTCGTTCGAGCTCGGCTTGCCTAAGACGATTAATTTGATCAAGCTTTGTTGCTAATTTTATCGATTCTTGCGGATTTTCCGAGGTCAATAAATAAAAACTTTCGTTGGCGTGATCCATCCTCCCGGGCGCATTTAGCCGAGGGCCGATTTGGAAGCCAACCGTATAAGTATCAATATTTTGCGGATCAATGTTGGTCACCTGATAAAGTTTTTGCAAACCAATTCTTTTCGTTTTCCCTAAAACAATTAGCCCAAATTTAGCGAAAATTCGATTTTCATCAACCAGCGGCACGATATCACAAATGGTAGCAATGGCGACTAAGTCCAATAGCCATTTTAAATAGGTGACAGTAATTTTATCATTTTTTGTACCGAGGGCTTGAATTAATTTAAAAGCTACCCCGCAACCCGCTAGTTCTCTGAATGGATATTGATCGGCTTTTTGTTTGGGATTAAGAATAATCGCTTTAGGCAACTCTGTTCCTTGCTCATGGTGATCAACAATAATTGTTTCGATGCCTTTATCTAAAGCATATTCTATTTCCTTTATATTTCTGATACCAAGATCAACTGTGATCATTAAAGTTACCTTTTGATTGGCAAAAAGGTCAATTCCCTCTTTGTTTAAGCCGTATCCCATTTCCCGTTTAGGAATATAGGAAATGACTTTGAGTCCGATTTTTAAAAACGCTTCGTAAAGTAAAGCCATCCCTGGCACGCCATCAGCATCATAGTCGCCAAAAATCCCGATTGTTTCCCCCCTTTTTTTGGCTAAATTAATCCTCTCCACTGCTTCGCTCATCCCTTTAATCAAAAAAGGGTTATGCAGGCCGGTAATAAAATCGGGATTTAAGAATAATTTCCAATCCTTACGATTAATTTTCCTATTTAAAAGTAGCTGCTCGATAATATCATCGGATTTTTTTGGAGCAATAACCCAATTTTTCGGCAATTAATCTCCTTACTGGTAGAAAACCTTGCCTTCGACACGTAAATCAATATACACTTCGGCTTCGTTCGGATGATCAGATAAAAATTTTTTTAAGGCTTCGAGCTGGGAATCAATTGATCGGGTGGTATCAAATTTTAGCTTCAAACCGTTAGTCATGATTGCGTCTAGCTGGAAGGTTGTCTCGTTCACTTCAAAGTGATCAAGCTCCATTATATCTTTTAATTTTGATCTTCCTTCCCCGGCAAAATTGATGAAATTAAGCGAGACAACTTGGCTGCCAATATTTACCGGCAGATCATTATTATCTTTAACTAACGGAAGATCCGCCGCGCCTTGAATTTCTCTAAAAATAATTCCCGCTTCATCAACTAAAAAATATCTTCCAGCACTTTGCCAGATCATTTTGGGATTTCTTTCACTATAAGTTATCTTGATTGAATCGGGCAGTCCTCTTATAACGGTAATCTCGGTAAGTTCGGGAAAAGTTTTTAGAACATCTTCTTTTATTTTAGAAGATTTTATTAAAAAAATATTTTTACCCTTGATACTTTCTAAGTGTTCATTTATTGAGGCCGGAAGGTCTTTATCAACAATAATGTTTTTGATAATAAACAATGGCGAATAGAACAATAAATAAATAATTGATATAATTACTAAAATTAACAAGAACCATTTGAAAAGTTTAACAATTAGAGGCCTACTATTTGATCTTGGCTTATTGGCCAGATTGTCGGGATTAAATACTTTTGGTTGTCTGAGAATATTCCTTGGTTCTTTTTTAAACATTTCCCTCCATTTATGCTCACCATTGTCCAATATATTCGATTTCTTCTTCGAGCGTAATATCAAATTTCTCATGAACTTTTTCGCGCATTTCTTCAATTAAAGATCTAATTTCGTTGGCTTTGGCACCATCGTGGTTGATGATAAAATTGGCATGTTTATCAGAAACTTCGGCGCGGCCAATTTTTAATTTTTTGGCGCCTGATTTTTCGAGCATAAAACCAGCCGTCCTTTCTTTAGGCAATTCGGGCATTCCTCTTGTTCCCGAGCCCGTAATATTTTTCAATTCTAAAGGTATCGGATTTTTAAACACGCAGCCAGCCGAAAAATTATTCGGAAGGTTTCGAGAACGATCTTCCTGATATTTATTAAGTCGTCTCATTAATTCTTCTCTTTGATTCCGGGAAAATTGGAATCTGACCGTTAAAACCACTGGCTTCATTTTGCTCTTGATTGTTTTTAATTTTGTCGATCGATAATCAAATTCCATCCAACTTGCATCTTTTTGAACCACTTTCGGAATATTATCCTCAGGATCAATCATTAAAACAGTTAAACTTTTTACATAATCACCAATCGCTGAGCCCCAAGCACCGGCATTGCCATGGACCGATCCACCGACAGTTCCAGGAATTCCATATAAAAATTCCAAGCCCGCTAAATCTTTGGAGATTGATTCCATAATCAATCGTGGCAACATCACACCGGAATCTGCGATGACCTGACTTTTTTCTTTCATCACCGCGATATTGGAAGTTGAGTTTTTAATTACTAAGCCGGCAAAACCGTAATCGGAAAAAAGAATATTTGAACCATTACCTAAAATAAAATATGGCATCTGAAGACTTATTGCCGCTTTGACGGCTCTGATTAATTCGTCAACGGTCTTAACTTCAATAAAATAATCGGCAACTCCGCCAACTTTGAAAGTTGTATAGTTTTTCATCACCACATGTTCTTGGGCATTGGCCAAAAGATCAGTGATTTTTTTCTTCATTTAGGAATCTCTTTTAATTTATTTTGCAATTTATCTTGAATTTTATAGATGTCACCCGCCCCTAAGCTGATAATTACTGCTGGTTTTTTTAAATTCTTAGCAATCTCCTCAACTATTTCATCCCAATTCGGAATATATTTTACATCGCGATGATATTTTGAGATAGCGTTGGTCAATTCTTGAGAATTTATGATGACTTCCTTTTCTCTCGCTGAAGCGTAAATATCAACAATATAGACTTTATCTGCATAACTAAAAGCCTTAGCAAAATCATTAAGCAAGATTTTCGTTCTCGAATAGGTATGGGGCTGGAAAATGCAATAAATTTTTGAATTAGGATATTTTTTTCTGATAGTTTCAAGGGTTAAATTAATTGAACGTGGATGGTGAGCATAGTCGTCGAGCAAAACAATGCCATCGGAAGTGGCAATCTTTTCAAATCTTCTTTTTACGCAAGAAAATTCGGCTAAAGATTTTTTAATTTGTTCCTGACTAATCCCCAATTTCAAGGCGGTAATGATGGCCGCGGTCGAATTTAGCACATTTGCTCTACCGGGAATTTTTAGTTTAAAGGGGCCGTATTGTTGACTCCCCTGCTTGCTACTAATTAATGAGAAAGTTGTCTCTTTTTCATCATCAATAAAATTAACTATTTTCCAATTTGAGTTGAGCTCGAATCCGTAAGTTTCAAAATTTCGATCAGCGATAGAACGAACGATTTTACGAGCTTTTGGATAATCAGTACAGATTACGATGAAACCATCACGTTTTAGTCGGCAAGCAAATTTATAAAAAGCTTGGTACACATCTTCAATCGAGAAAAAAAGATCAGGATGATCCATCTCAATGCTGGTGATAATTTCAATTTGAGGATTTAAGTCTAAAAATTTCGGCTGAGGATTGTCTTGGCTTTTGCGATATTCGTCAGCCTCAACAACAAAATAATCACCCGCGCCGAAATGGGCGTTTGTTTTTAAAGATTTAACTTCACCGGCGCCAATAATAAAGCTGGGATCAAAACCGGCCTCTCGCAAAATAAAGCTAATTAAGGCGGTAGTAGTTGTTTTGCCATGAATCCCACTAACAGCGATGGTTTTGGAATGATCAATCAAAAGTGAAAGGGCATCGGAATAAGTTAGAATCGAAAAATGCTTTTTGTGGGCTTCTTTTACTTCGATATTATCTTTATCATATGCAGCTGATACCACAACAAGATCTGTTTTTTGCGATAAATTATTCTCATCAAAGTCTGTCACCTTGATCTGGGATTTGTTCAAGATCTCATCGGTCACAAATGTTTCGTCAACGTCAGAGCCCGTCACTTCATAGCCCTTCTCTTTGGCAAGAATTGCCAGGGCTGACATACCAACGCCCTTGATGCCGATAAAATGAATTTTTTTATTTGTAGCCATAGTTGGACTTTATTTTAACTTAAAATACCAATTAAATCCAGCCCTTTAGCCATGTTCTTAGATAAAACTTAGAACTTTCAAGCGGCAATCCGATCCAAATTGGCAAGAAAAAGACAAAAAATCCGATAAGAATAGCAAAATAAACAGCAATAATCACTTTGCCTATTTTATCGATGAGCAATTTTTCTAAGAAATAGGCAGTGCCCATGCTCAAGAAAATAAATGACGGAATCGCGTGATAAATAAAGATGACTCTTTTGACAAGGGCCCATGGCAAAAGAAAAATTAAGAATGCGCTTAAAGTAATTATGGCGACTTTGTCTTTTTTAATCGAGTAATAAATAAGTAAAGGTATAACGACAATTGATGACCACCAAGCCAAGGGGTTTCCCAAACCAACCACACCAACATATTTTCCGCCAATGTCCTTGAAATAAAGCCAGATGGGCCGCAATAATAGAAACCAGGTCCACCATTTTGAACCGTAAGGATGGCCTTCAGTTAAATAAATATTGTAATTAAGAGATTGCCGATGCCAATTTATAACATCGGCAATCAAGCTTTTCAATGGGAAATTGAACAAGAAAAAACTAAGATATATGGCCGCTGGTAGAACTATTAAAAAAATCAAATAATATAGAGGGTAATATTTCTTGAATGGTATTTTTTTGACTAAGGCGGTGGCGAGGAAAACCAAGACTAATAGCCAACCGATATATTTGATTGAGGCTGCTAATCCCAATGTTAAGCCGGTGAATATCAAAAACGCTAATTTTCCTGAATTGGCATACTTTAAAAATAAATAAAACGATAAAATAATAAAAAACGAAAGTAGAACATCTAATAGTCCTAACCGCGAATAGACTAAGAGCATGCCATCAAATGAAACAATTAGGACAGTTAATAATCCGACTGTTTTTCCACCTAATTCCCTTGCCGTTAAATAAACAAGGGGAATCAAAGCCGTTCCAAAGAGGGCCGACATTATCCGCCAGCCAAATTGAGTATCACCAAATATTTTGATTCCCAAAGCAATAATTAATTTGCCTAAAGGCGGGTGGATATCAAAAAACTCGGTATGGGATAAATATTTTTTGGCAAAGTCGACAAAATAGACTTCATCAAAAATTAAATCCTTGATATTGACAAGATGATACAGCCTTAAAGCTAAAGAAAATAAACTAAGAACAAGAACAATAATCCAAGGTCGATCTAAGAAAAATTTAAATATATTTCTAATTTTTTTCATAACTTCCTGCCTCGTAAATTTCCTCGATGATTAAGCCTGTTGCATCTTTTTGATATAAACTATGGGCATGATGTCCCAAAAGCTCTCGCATTTTCTGGTCACACATGAGCGAGTTGATAATACTCTCCAGCGACGGGGCGGAAAGATTTTTTTCTGTCAGGACGACGGCGGCATTTTTTTCAGCGTATACTTTAGCATTGGCCACTTGGTGGTTGCCAGAGGATGCCCCAATCGGAATGATAATCGCAGCTTTTGAGGCGGCTGATATTTCCGATAGTGTGCTTGCGCCCGCTCGCGAGATGACTAAATCGGCATCGCGCAGATATTTGGGTAAATCGTAGGTGAATTTATATAAATGATAGTTAGAAGAATCAACTTTACTTAAATCATCGTAAAGGCTCTGCCCTGCTAAGTGCCAGACTTCATATTTTTTTAATAAGTTGGGCAAGATTTGAAAAATTAGACCGTTTATTTTTTGTGATCCTTGAGAGCCGCCGGTGATTAGCAATTTCAACTTATCGCCCGTTTTAATGGGGGTTTGAAAAAATTCCTGACTGACCGGCGTCCCGGTATAGATTAGTTTCTCTAAAGGTAAATTTTGCTCATATACTTCAATCGGAAAGCCGAGGCAAATTTTTTTAGCAGATTTTCCAGCCCAAAGATTTGCTCTACCAATTACCGCATCGGATTCATGAATTACCAGTGGGATTCTAAACAACTTAAGCCAAAAAATTATTGGTATTGTCACATATCCGCCCTTGGCAAAGACAACGTCCGGCTTGAAAAAGAGTAAAACAAAAAAGCCCTGAATTATCCCAACCAAGATTTTGATCAAATCCCACCAATTCGCAAATGAAAAATAAGTGCGTCGTTTTCCAATTATCAGTCCTTTAAAAGGAATCTTAAAGTCACGAACAATTTTCTTTTCAATGCCCTGCCTGGAACCGACGTATAATAAAGAAGCCCGTCTATTTGTTAAAAGGCTTTTTGCGACCAATACTAATGGCCAGGTGTGTCCGGCTGTCCCTCCCCCTGTAAGCAAAACTCTCATTAGACTCCTTGAACTTCTTTACGTGAATATTTGGAAATATTTAATAAAATCCCAATGGCGGTAAGGTTAATAATCAAGGAAGAGCCGCCGTAACTGATAAAAGGCAAGGGAATTCCAGTCAACGGTACGATATTTAGCATGGCTCCGATATTGATTAAAGCTTGGACAACAATCCAAGTGGTGATACCGCAAGCTAAATATTTCGAAAAATTATCTGGCGCTTCACGGGCGATTTTATAACCTCGAAAGGAGATAAAAATATAGGCAGCTAAAACTAAACTGGCCCTAATAAAACCTAATTCTTCGGCAATGATAGCAAATATCGAGTCGGTGTGGGCTTGGGGCAAATATAAATATTTTTGTTTACTTTGACCAAAACCAAGACCCCAAAGTCCGCCAGAACCGATTGCCAGTAAAGCTTGGTTGATATGATAAGCAGCTCCCAATGTCTGATTCGAAGGATTTAAAAATACTAAAAACCGCTGCATGCGATATGGCTCAACCTTGATTAAAATTAAGAGTAATGCGATCGTGCCAGCGACAATGGCGGCAATATGTTTATAGCGCGCGCCAGAAATGAAATAAACAATAACAGCAGTAATAGCAATAACCGATAAGGTACCAAGGTCGGGCTGGCCCATAATTAAAATGCCTAAAATTATCATTAAAATAACAAAGGGCAGAAAACCAGCAGAAAAATGTCTAACCTCGCTACCTTTTTTTTCAAGCCAAGAAGCAAAATAGATTAAAAATGTTAATTTTATTAACTCAGACGGTTGGAAAAGATAACTGCCGATGCCGATCCAACGATGAGCTCCGCCAAATGACTTGCCAATACCCGGCAAGAAGACTGCCAATAGTAAAATGATATTAACTAAAAATAAAGGTAAAGCTATTTTACGCCAAAAACGATAATCAACAAAATAAACGCTGATCATCAAAAGAAGTCCAACAACTAATGATCTTATTTGGTGAAGGACAAAATAATAACTGCTACCGAAATTCTCTTGGGCTACTACTGTTGAGGCAGAATATACCATCACAATGCCAAATAAACTAAGCAGAAAAACTGCCAAGGCTAGAATATAATCTGGTTTAGACATTCGTTCACGCAGCATAAAAAATCCTTTATTTTGATTCTAAAACAATTTGTTTAAAAATATTCCCCCGTTCTTTGTAATTTTTATATCGATCAAAAGAAGCTGAAGCGGGCGAAAGCAAAACGACATCACCCGGACGAGCAAGTTCTCGTGCGATTTTGATCGCTTCGGGCATTAATTTAATTTCTTCGATAATATCTATCTTTACTTTTCTTGTTTCTTTAATAATTCTTGTTGCTGTGAGGCCAATGGCGATGATTGTTTTAACCGAACTATTGGAAATCGTTTGACCTAACTTACGATAATTAGCATTTTTCTCTGAACCACCCAACAACAGAATAATTGGTTCATCAAAAGAATTAATTGCCGCCATCGTTGTCTCCGGGGTGGTAGAAAAAGAATCATTATAGTATTTCACACCGTTAATTTCTTTGACAAATTCTAAGCGGTGTTCAAGCCCTTTAAATTCCGAAATTGCTTTTGAAATCGATATTATTTTTACGCCGCAAAGATAGCTTGAAACAGCCGCAGCAGCAATATTCTCTAAATTATGAAAACCACGAAGTTGAATTTTATCAAGATTTATAATCGGATCATCTTGACCGAAATTGTTTCTTAAAATAATTTCCTTGCCGGCGATAAATGAGCCTTGGTCAATTGATTTTCGACGTGAAAAGTAATAAACCTCTCCATCCGTCAAAGCGGCGAATCCAAAGCTGGTTAGATAATCGGCATTAATAATGGCAAAATCGTTTTTTGTCTGATGTCGAACAATATTTTGCTTTGCCTGGACATATTCTCTTTCATTTTCGTGGTAATCCAAATGATCGATGTTAATGTCTAAGATAACGGCGATGTGGGGTGATTTTTGAAGATCTTGAAGTTGGAAAGATGATAATTCTAAAACGACA
>Ga0315288_10004390_pt1 | contig 17932 bp, 21 predicted proteins | sample YL17G11_20_MG_FD_203454 | JGI IMG/M metagenome (GOLD analysis project Ga0315288, IMG submission 203454) | Sediment microbial communities from Yellowstone Lake, YNP, Wyoming, USA - YL17G11_20 | ecosystem: Environmental > Aquatic > Freshwater > Lake > Sediment | place: USA: Wyoming | collected... | reverse complement strand
GGCGAAGATTTTCCTCCCAGCAGCGGAAGTCGCCGCCGTGATGCTCGTAGACGGAAGGGTGCAAGGCGTATGGAAGATGCGGAAGGGCGGGAAAGCCTGGAGCCTTGAGGTAAGCCCGTTCAAACAGTTAACAGAGGAGCATGAGAATCGGCTCGAAGATGAGATACAGAGGATCAGAGGATTCACGGGCTTCGAGATCGAGAGGAAGGATACATGATGAAGAATTCTACCGCTTCTCCAGCCCCTCTGGTATCCTAGACTCGCATGGCACGCCTGTCTGGCAGAAACCGCAGCCGTAACCCTTGAAGCCGTAGTGGGCCCCCACGTACTCGTGCATCTTGTCGACGTAGGCCGAGCACTTCACCTTGTCGTGGCCCTTAGGCGATATCGCCCCCGCCGGGCACCTCTTTATGCAGGCGCCGCATGTGCCGTTTGCGTAGAAGAGGCAGTAGGCGTTATGGTCCTCGTAGGGCCTCGGCGTGGGCTCGATCCTGGAGCGAGCTATGACGGAGCCGCAGCGGTGAGCCTTCCCCTTCGGCGTTATAAGCCCGTCGGAGAGGCCGAAGGTGCCGAGGCCGGCGGCGTAAGCTGCGTGCCTCTCGGACCATGTCGAGGCGTAGCCGTATTTCTCCGAGGTCTTCCTAGCCCATAGTGACGAGAGCATAGGTGCAACTGACTCGACGCCGACATCCGCGAGCCTCGCGACGAGGTGCCTCCTGAGCTTGTCGTTGACCCCCTCCCCGAAGACCCGCGTCCTCGCCCACCTCTCGCTGGGCCACTGGGTCTCCTTCCTATGATCGCTCTTCGTGGCCTCTGTCTGGGGAAGTATCCAGCTGATGACTGTGAGGTCGCTGGCCTCGGCAGGGACGCAGGGGAACGCATGCCTGAAGAACTCCACGGGCTGAACGTAGAAGACCCCGATATCCTCTTTGTAGAACTCGTAGAGGGGGTCCGCCCCGCTGGAGAAACCCATGATGGGCTCGGCCCACGCCGGCTCCCTGGACTCGTTGCCCATGTTGTTCTCAGGAGACGCTATGAACTCCCTGATCAAGGCTTCAACCCAGGCTCCACTAACATCAACCATAATTTTCCCTTCCGAGTCCATGCTAAAAGACATAGTAAGCAGGATATCAGCCCGGTAAAAACCATTTTCCTCCGGGGAGTATCGCGCACCAGAGGGATTACCCTATTTAAGGATCGTCCGATCATGGGTATTAATTAAAACTGGGGGCGGTGCTCTGGGGGAAATGGAATTCCTTCACATGACGTGGGGCGATGTTCAGCGTCTCTGTGAGGTGGTCGCCGAGAAGATAAGAGGCGACGGCTACAGGCCGGACGTGGTCGTGGGCGTGAGCAGGGGGGGCTTCGACCCCGCCAGGATACTCTGCGACCAGCTCATGGTTAAGAGGCTGGCGAGCTTCCAGATAGAGTACTATAACGCCATCAACGAGAAGAGCAAGGTCCCAAAGGTCATCTACCCCCTCAACGCCGACGTCAGCGGCCTGAGGGTCCTCGTCGTCGACGACGTCTCCGACTCCGGCCACTCCCTTGAGACGGCGAAGAGGCACGTCTCGGAGAGGGGCGCCTCGGAGGTGAGGGTCGCGACGCTCCACTACAAGCCATGGAGCAGCTTCGAGCCTGACTACTACGCGGAGGGGACGGAATCGTGGGTCGTCTACCCTTGGGAGGTCAAGGAATGCCTCCTCGGGACGGCGGAGAAGCTCAGGTCTAAGGGGTTGCACCAAAAAACGATCCATGAAGAACTTCTGAGGAAGGGATTCAAGGAGGAGCAGTTGAGGAAGTACCTAGCTCCTCTCGAAGACGTATAGGGTCTCCTCGTAGCGTCTATCTTCGCGTGCGCGACGACGACCGGCTCCTTGACGACGTGGGCCTCCTTGAGGACCTCGGTCACCGACTCGAGTTCGGCTGTCGCCGTCTCTTCGCTGAGGAGGAGCCGCGCCGTCTCGACCACAGCGAGGTCTAGCTTCATGCCTTCGTGGTCTACCGTGTAGGCGGCTTGGTGCGGGGGTCTCATCTAGATCAAGTGGTTTGATCTAGATGGGATATATGTTTAATCGCTTGAGACTGTGTGCGCCAGAGAATCGGTTAGGCGCCCTGAGCGGTCTCAGGCTCGGCCTCGCCCTCGGCGGCGGCCTCGTAGGCCAGGTCGGTCTCTATTACCCTCGTCACGTATCCGGCGATCTTGTTCCTCATCTTCTTCGAGGTGTCGAGCCCGACCTCCGCTAGGAACTTGTTGTTGTGCTCGAAATCCGTGGTGAAGCTCTTGGGGTACTTGTCTATGAGCGCTATCGCGACTCGCTTCACCATCTCGGTTCTTACCTTACCCATTTTTACCACCGCGGCTCGTTCCGCCGAACGCTGTATGTGAGGCGGGCACAATCTATTAAACGTTTACCCTTCCTGCCCCTGTGAGATGTGTCCGGCGCCGAGCCTGGGCTAGCTCTGTCCCGGCTTCGTCCTCCGGTAGAGCACTGCGCCGCTCACCCTCACGGCTGCGTGGTCCACGCTCCCTTCTAGGCGGCCTCTGGCGTAGGTCGTCCATTGGTCGGTGGTGGTGGTGTCGAGGAGCACGTATTCTACGTGGCTTATGAGTGAGTCGACGTAGTCCTCAACCATCCTCGTCTGGTCGCGGTCGAAGCTAAGGACAGGTAGGACATAGGCCTCGATCCTCGAGGAGACGTGGGGGAAGACGTGGTTCTGGGTGAGGATTGAGGCATCGCCGGGCACCTGCGACAGCAGGAGGTGGATGGCTTCGACCTGGTCCGGCGGCTCCGCCTCAGGGTACCATAGAAAATGGGAGCGTTGGTTCAGTGCACCCGAGAGGGGGCTTACTGGGCTCAGCGCGGCTATGATCACAGTCGAGGCGATGAGGGCGGCCTTCGCCACGCCTGTACCCCTCTCCTTCAGCCTTGAGACCGCGTAGGCGCACATGATGAAGAAGGATGGCAGGAAGTAGAGGGGATAATGGGAGCCGATCATGTAGTATGGCCTGTAGTTGGAGAGCATGAAGGGGACGACGAGGAGGGCGTTCACGGCGAGGAAGCCGCTCAGGAAGGGCACGAATAGTAGCGGTGCGAAGAGCATCAGCATGTAGAGGAGCTTTTGGGCGGAGTCGTGGGTCAGTGCACCGAGGGCCGCCTGGGGATCTGAAATCGCCCTGAGCGGCGCTAAGAGGACATCTCCCTTAAAGCCCAGGACGCCAAAGGCGCTGGAGGCAGCGTATACGTCCCTGAACTCAGGTCTGATCGAGTAAACGGCTTTCATCGCGGCCGAGGCGCCGTATGACGCAAGGCAAAGTATAACGGAGACGAGGAAGATCTGATTCTCCCTCAGTCCAAGGTCAAGTAATCGCTTCAAGTCACCGCGTCTTGAGTAGATCAGTTGACTTATGAGGAGGAGCAGCACTACGAGGGTGACGTGCTCCTCGATCATCAGGGTTAGGGTCAGGGCCGGGAAGTAGTAGGCCCACCTCTTCGCGATGAGCATGTAATATGTGGCGAAGATGAGCAGAGGGGCGAGGGACAGGCTGAAAGTCGAACCAGTTCGTTCCCTGTATCCCAGGGTTCAGGAGGTATGCTAGACCGATGCAGAGGGCTGTCGTGTCGCTGCAGGTCAGCCTCCTCGCGATCCTGAAGAGGGGGTAGGCAGCTGCGCCGATGGCGACGCTCTTGATGACGAGGAGGGTCGAGATGCCTGGAGCGACGTAGTAGATCGGGAACAGCAGTGCCAGGATTGGGCTGAAATGGATGGCGAGGTAGTTGCCGGAGCCGTTCATGAAGAGATCGGCTGAGTAATAGAACGGCTTCCCGGCGAAGACAGAGGAGTACATTATCTGGTCGAAGGTACCTAGATCCCAGGCATAGCTCAGGAAGCTCATGTGTTTCAGGTAGGTGGAGTAGGAGAAGACCGCCGAGTAGACGGCTATCGACGCCAGCATGAACAGCTCGTACTTATTGCCGCCTACCGTGACGCCGGAGCCCATTCACTGATTTGGATTCGTGGAGGCGTCTTAAGGCAGATGTAACCCATGTCCGACTCTCCCGGTATTCATCAATGTGGTTTACTCCGTCTTTACACCTTTTCCATCTTTAATGTGGTGCGGAAACATAAGAAGGCTCATTATTTAGTCTGACTTATGAAAAAGAGGAAAAGGATTAAATATTTCGGGAAAGGATGAGATGAAATAGGAGGGTTTGATTTGACGGATGAGATTAAGGTTGCGCCAATGCACAAGCTGATTAAACGCGCCGGCGCCGAGAGGGTGAGCGAGGAGAGCGCGGTCGCCCTGGGCAAGGCCCTCGAGGAGATAGGGGTCAAGGTCGCAAAGGAGGCCCTCGACTTCGCCAAGCACGCCGGCAGGAAGACCATCAAGGCAAGGGACATCGAGATCGCGGCGCAGAAGGTCCTCGAACGATAGAATTAATATACCCCAGCCGCCGGCGACTATTTGATTAATTATGCGGCTCATCGACTCTGACGTGGTCGTCGTCGGCGCAGGCCCGGCTGGGTGCCTCGCGGCGAAGACCGCTGCGTCCAAGGGCGTACACGTCGTTCTTCTCGAGGAGCATGCAGAGATTGGGGTCCCAGTCCACTGCGCCGAGGGCCTCAGCTTGAACGGCATCATGGACGCCGGTCTCGAGCCCGTCAAGCCGATCGTGAGCCAGAAGATATCGAGGGCGAGGGTTTTCGCGCCCAACAGGAGCCATGTCGATCTGACGAGCGGAGACTGGGTAGGCTACACCCTGAACAGGGACGTATTCGACAGGACACTCGGCGAGAGGGCGGTGAAAGCCGGGGCGGAGCTCCTCACCTGCACGGAGGCTAATAGCGTCCTGAAGGAGGGTGAGGAGATCGTCGGAGTGATGGCCGCGCAGAGAGGTGAGCCGCTGCAGATCAGGGCGAAGGTGGTCGTGGGCGCCGACGGATGCAGATCGATCATCCGCAGGTCCGCGGGGCTCACGAGATGGTACCCAGACATCGTCACATGTGCCCAGTACCAGCTCGGAGGCCTGCAACTGGACGACCCGGAGACAAACGAGTTCTACATCGGCTCCAAGTACGCCCCGGGCGGCTACGCGTGGGTTTTCCCGAAGTCTGAGGAGGTCGCCAACGTTGGCCTCGGCGTCCGACATGCCCACGATAAGCCCGCGATCGAGTACCTGAGGAGGTTCATCGACTCTGACCCGAGGTTCAAGGGCGCAAAGGTTCTGAGGAGGGGCGGGGGCGTGACGCCGGTCTCGGGGATGCTTGAGAAGATCGTCGACGACCATCTTATGCTCGTCGGAGACGCGGCGGGCCAGCTCATACCCTTGACAGGCGCTGGCGTCCATAGCGGCGTCGAGGCCGGCAAGATTGCCGGCGCCGTGGCCGCTGAAGCTGTAGAGGAAGGTGATCTCTCCGTCGAGAGGCTATCCGAGTACCGCACTTCCTTTGAGAAGTACTGGGGTAAGAGGATCAGAGATAGTCGTAGGGTCGTCGAGATGCTCGACAAGTTCAACGACGACGACCTCGACGCATTGGCTAGCATAGTCACAAATGAAGATGTATTGAACCTGGCGAACGGCAACGACGTTAAGAAGACCCTAGCGAGGATCGTGAAGAGGTCCCCCGTGAAGATCATGAAACTGATCGCGGCTTACCTACGCTAGAGGTGTCTCATTTTGTCTTCGAATTCTTTGAACTTCCTTTGTTGGACTGCTTGAACGCTTCTTGGCATGTGTTTATGACTGCAGCGTAGGGGTCATCCCCGTCCCTTTAAACACCTCTCCCGCTCTTCCTCGACCGCTTCAAGTATTTCTGGCTCTGTCAGTAAATCGATGGCTGTGCATGCGTACGTGAGTATGTGCGATTATTCTTCGCAGACTATTAAAGCCCAGGAATTGCAATATTTCCCCTGTTTCATATCTAAATGTGGAGTAAAAATCGACTAGCCTTCATTTATCCGCAGACAGAAGTATAAGACTTCTTCAATCTTTTCCTCTTTTCCAGTTACTAATCTGCTCGTTTCATCTATTTAATCTTCTTTTTATTAGATAAGTTAGGTTTAAAGATAAAGAGATCCCAGCCAACATTCCTTCCACAAAGTCTGAAGCCGAGAAGCCTAGGTAATCGACATGCACAAACCCAATAACGAAGCTCAAAAATAGTGAAAACATTCCCACGGCTAGCAGAGTATTTTCGTCCTTTATCAACATCTCATGCGCCTCCCCAATCCATCCTGTCAGACACTCGTTGACGTTGAATCATTTGGCTCAACGGCCTCTACTTCGAATTCTTCATCTTCGAAACTGAAGATGTCCTCAATCGGTTTTTCAAGGACAACTGAGATCCTCCATGCTAGTCTCAGAGACGGATTGTACTTACCTTTCTCCAGAAAGAGAATGGTCTGCCTTGAGACGTCCACGGCGTTGGCTAAGGCCTCCTGCGAGATCTTCCTCTCGACTCTGAGCTCCTTCATCCTCGTCCTCACATCCTATTCACCGCTCACAAAGTAGTAGTAGAGCCAGGAGATGACCAGGCTAGCCCATGATATCCATATCACAATGACGAAGGTGTCTGAGGTCACCTGTCCAGGGAACTTCTGCATGTGATAAAATCCCAGGTAGCCGGCACAAAGGGAAAACACCGCGAAGGCGTTTGTAGCAGCCTTACTGTAAACCCTACCCATCCTTTCATCGAAGATCAAGCCCAGACGCGGGCCGGTCGTCACCAGCAGCATCACGCCCAGACCGATACCGTTGACAACATTCCCCATCAACACGCCTAGAGCAACGGAAGCAGCCAGCCCCATCATTATCGCTGCTATTTTGACTCTCCTTGTCAGGTTACGTTCCTCGCGTCCCATAGTTTCGGATAAGGGGCCGCCGTAAGCTCTAGCGAAGATGATTGCTAGAGGTGTGCCTACAATCAGGGTGGTGATGGCGACATCATACCCCATCGTTTGATGAAAATAGACCGCTGTGGCCAGACCTAGCGCTATGCCTGCGAAGGCTCCAACCATTCTCTTCCTAACATTTTCTCTCATCCATACGCCTCCTTATGTAAACTATTTTTAACGTTAGAAATATATTACGTAAGAAATATTTAACGTTTATGTACATGGAGGCAAAAAATGGGTGAAATTAATCAAGGTAACATTTATATCTCAACCATATTTGCTTCTTGTAGCTAATAACTGGTCAGAGGTTTTCAGGTGTGGCGCAAATGGGCGGTAGACCCGTCATAATATTGAAGGAGGACACTAAGCGGAGCCGCGGCGAGGAGGCTCGGAAGAGCAACATGATGGCCGCGCAGATCATCGCGGAGGTCCTCAAGACGACGCTAGGGCCGAGGGGCATGGATAAGATGCTGATAGACAGCCTAGGCGACATCACAATCACAAGCGACGGCGCGACTGTCCTGGACGAGATCGATGTCCAGCATCCCGTGGCTAAGATGATGATCGAGGTGGCGAAGACCCAAGACAAGGAGGTCGGCGACGGCACCACGACGGCGGTGGTCCTAGCCGGCGAGCTCCTGAAGAAGGCTGAGGAGCTGCTCGAGCAGAACATCCACCCGTCGGTAGTCATCGCGGGCTACCAGAAGGCCTCAGACAAGGCCATCGAGACCCTCGAGAAGGTCGCCGTCGATGTCGATATGGATGATACGGAGACCCTGATGAAGCTGTCCAACACCGCCATAAGGAGCAAGGCCGTCGCCAGCGCCAGGAACCACCTATCCGCCATCGTCATCGAGGCGATTAAGCAGATCATCGAGAAGAGGGACGGCCAGGTCATTGCGGATGTCGACAACGTCCAGATAGTGAAGAAGGAGGGTAAGAGCCTCGAGGAGACGAAGCTCGTGAGGGGCATCATTATCGACAAGGAGGTCGTCCACGACGGGATGCCGAAGAAGGTGAAGAACGCCAGGATCGCCCTCGTCGACGCCGCCCTGGAGATCGAGAAGACCGAGATCGACGCGGAGATCAGGATAAAGAGCCCCGACTCCGTGAAGGCTTTCCTCGATCAGGAGTCGGAGATGCTGAAGAAGATGGCCGACCGTATCGTCGAGAGCGGCGCCAACGTGCTGCTCACCCAGAAGGGGATCGACGATATGACCCAGCACTTCCTCGCTAAGGCGGGCATCCTTACCGCACGGAGGGTGAAGAAGAGCGACATGGAGAAGCTCGCGAAGGCGACCGGAGCCAAGATTGTCTCTAACCTCGCAGACCTGAAGAAGACCGACCTGGGCCACTGCGGTCTGGTCGAGGAGAGGAAGGTCGGCAACGACAAGATGATCTTCGTCGAGGACTGCAAGGACCCGGCGGCTGTATCCATCTTCGTCCGCGCAGGCCTCGAACGGATGATAGACGAGGCTGAGAGGTCGCTGAATGACGCCCTCTACGTCATCAGCGATGTCGCCGAGCTGCCCAAGATGGTACCGGGCGGAGGCGCCGTCGAGATGGAGGTCGCCAAGGAGGTGAGGAGCTACGCCCGCAAGGTGGGCGGACGTGAGCAGCTAGCAATCGAGGCCTTCGCCGACGCGCTAGAGATCATACCGAAGATCCTCGCCGAGAACGCTGGCCTTGACACCCTCGACACGATGGTGGCGATGAAGGCGGCCCACGAGAAGAAGGACGGCCTCGCTATGGGGGTCAACGTCTTCGAGGGGGGAGTCGCTGATATGATGAAGAACGGCGTCGTTGAGCCCCTCGTAGTCAAGCTACAGGCGATAAAGTCTGGGATCGAGGTTACGAGCATGATCCTCAGGATCGACGACGTCGTCGCCGCGAAGAGCTCAGGTGGACCCGGCGGCCCAGGCGGACCGCAGGGCGGCATGCCACCGGGCGGACCCGACGAGGAGTAGGTTCCCTCTTTTTTATTGGTGTTTTTCTCTTCCTCCATGCGTGCGCGTAGAGGGGGGGAGGGGGGTGTAGTCGTCGTTGCCGCGTGTGGCGCGCGTATTGCTTGGTCTCTCCCTGAATCAGCGTCATAGGTATTTTCTCACCTTAAGGTGAGTCCTCGTTACCTTCTGTGTGAGGCAGACGTGCCTCAACGTCTAGCTCCCTTCGTCTCTGCGAGGATCGCCATTTCTTCGCGGTGATGGTGATTTAGTCCTTGTTGCCGCCAGTGCGGTCTTAGCTGCTGGGTCTCTTCCTCTCGGCGTCCCTCAGTCGTGATGGGTCTGGATGTCGCCGCCCAGTGTTGGTAGGCTCATGGTTGTCGGTTATGGTTTAGTGGTCGAGATTTAGCTTATTAGTGTGCGTGTGGGGGTGGGGAAAAAGGGTATAACATAACAACATCGCTCCCGAGCGTGTCTCTGCGTGCGTGTAGGGCGGGTTCAGAGCATGATGGCGTCGTCTATGCCGGCGAAGTGGGGGTCTCCGGTGAGGACCTTGGCTCCGAGTCTCCTGGCGGTGGCGAGGACGTAGGCGTCTGCGAGGCCGAAGCCGTGGATGGTTCGGCGGATCTCGGCGTGGAGGATGCCGGTCTGGTTGGATAGCTGTTCGTCAGCGTCGACGATGGTGGAGTTGCCGTGGATGATTGCGTATGCGGTCTGGTGGTCTCTGCCGGTTCTGGCGGCTTTGCTGACGACCTCGGCGAGTGTGACGGCGGAGGTGTAGGTTTTGGCGTCTCCTTCTAGGATGGCCCTGAGTTTCTCCCCGCGGGGCGTGCCGTCGAGGTACTCGACCCAGGCGTATGCGTCTGCGACGTATCGTTCATTCATGGGGCTTCAGCTCGTCTTCGGGGGTGAAGGGGCCGATGCCTCTGAGGGCGCCGAAGCCGTCCACGCGAAGCTTCTTGACGGTGATCTCGACGATCTCTCCCTCCTGTATCTTCTTGGCCTCGACCACGTCCTTGGGGAGGGTGACGATGAGTGAGCCTCCGACCCTGCGGGTCTTAACGAGGGCAGTTGTGTTACTCATATATAACTTAATGTTCTATATGTTATATAAATGAATCTGTGGGATTGCTCGTCTCGTCGCAGGTGCAGGGGGGTGTAGTCGTAGTCCCGCTCTCTCTTGGCAATTCCTTCAAACGTTTGTTGCTATTTTGTGAACTCCACCATCGAGGTATTGTCAAGCTCGATCATCGACCCATCATCTTCCCCAGAAAGGGCGATGAAAATTAACTTACGAGGACCTGTGTATATATTTCCAAATGGCACGGTAATGTCAGTCCAATCGATCCCACTCCTGAAATCCCCATAGAATATCACGAAACTGTCAAGCTGCACCTCTAGTCTTGCTCCGTTGGATTTCACTGAGAAGACGATGCCTTGGTTCAGTTGAATTAATATAAGGTTAGAATGAAGAGTTAATATTACATGAATGGGATTAAACATCGTCAATTATTTGATGACCCAGAGCTAGGCTTTATTCTTCTTCTGATTGGAACGATTATCGCATTTGCTGAGCTGCTTCTATATAGATTTTTTAATGTGTTATTTTCAATTTATATTCCTCGAATCGGCTTTTTTCTAGGAGGAGATGTTCAATGGGGTTTTATCATTTTCATTGTCGGGGTGTTAAAAATTATATTCACTATTCCCTATAATTTAATAAAGTCCTCACAAAAAATAGCTACTACTACATATAATAAATGGATATTTATAGGCTTTCTCTTAATTTTTCTAATTTACATTATAGCATTCTTAAAACTTTCTACGAAAATTGAGGTATGAGAATTTTTAACATTCGTTCAAAATATAAGCTTGAACTTCCCGTTGGCGAGATGCTGTATATAATTTTTGAGCAATTGAGAAAAAAAATCTTCGCGCGCGTAAATTCTTCATGAGCAGGGACTCCTCCTCCTCGGACCACGCCCCCTCCCGAGACATTCCGAAAAAGACCCCAAAAAAGTGAAGATTTAACCATTTTTCATGGTTAACATGTAAAGTTCACTGAGAAACGTGGGGCTACTTGTCGAGGAGCCAGAGGAGGAGACCCTTCTGGGCGTGCATCCTGTTCCCTGCCTGGTCGAAGACGACCGACTGCTCCGAGTCGATGACCTCCCTCGTTATCTCGTAGCCTATGTGGGCGGGGAGGCAGTGCATCACTATGCAGTCCTTCTTCGCCTTCTTGACCAGCGCGGCATTCACCTGGAATGGCTTGAAGGCGTTAATCCTCTCCTCCTTCTCAGCCTCCATGCCGGCGCTGACCGCGACGTCGGTGTAGATGACGTCGGCGTTCTTCACCCCCTCGACGGGGTCGTGGACGACCGTAACCTTGCCCTTGATCTTCTTGAGGAGAGCCGGGTTCGGGCTGTACTTGGGGTTGTCCGGGCAGGCGACGGTGACGTTCATGCCGACGTTGGTGCAGCCGATAATGGTCGATGTGGCTGTGTTGCATGCACCGTCCCCGACGTAGATTATGTTGAGCCCCGTGAGTTTGCCCTTATGTTCCTTGATGGTGAGGAGGTCGGCTAGGTTCTGGCACGGGTGATACTCCTCGGTCATGCCGTTGATGACGGGTATCGTGGCGACCCTGCCCATCCTCTCGATGGCCTCCTGCTTGAGGACGCGGGCCATGATGAAGTCGACGTACCTGTTCAGGTTCCTTATGCCGTCCTCCATCGTCTCGTCTCGGGTGAACTTGCCGCCCTCTATGCTGTAGAAGATGGCGTGTCCGCCGAGCTGGTTCATGCCCGCCTCGAAGCTCACCCTGGTGCGGAGGGAGGCGAGCTCGAAGAGCATTATAAGGGTCTTCCCCTTCAGGGAGTCGCCGTAGTTGAGGGGGTTCTCCTTGATCTTGCTCGATAGGTCGAGTATCTCCAGGACTTCCCTCTCCGAGAGGTCGAAATCGCTTAATACATGTTTCAAGACAATCACGCAGTGATTACACTGTATGCGGGAGCGGCTTTAATCTCCTGCGAATTGGGCTTCTTCTTTTTCGGCCACTCTCCTGAACCCTCGAACACGCAGTGTCCGAGTTCTTTGCACAGGTGCTCCCCGTAACTCTCCAAACAGGCTTCACATGGTTTCATAGGCTTTCACGGGATGTTTTGAAGAGGCAAGACGTGCGAGCTATTTATATTTTGTGACATCTTTGTTCTATATTGAATTTAATATGTTCTATCTGAAACAATAGTTATCTGTCCCAATAGAGAAGAGGCCGAGAAGGCTTAATTGAGCGTTCAGCACCCTCTCTCTGACCGGTTTTGTTAGGCTGGTGTGGATTTGTCTGAGAGCCCATTAAAACGCGAGGCTGAGAGGATAATCGAGGAGCTGGACCTGCTACGGCTCCTCTCCGCCTACGGCGAGGCACGAATCGTAGGCAGTGTCGCGCTGGACCTGATAGTGAAGCTTGACATCGACATACACCTACTTGTTGATAATCCGGATACCCTAGAGGTCGCCAATGGGATTTCCAACAGCCTACTGACCTACGAGAATGTGCCCGAGGTCAGGATCACCAAGATTCCTGGCCACGGTATAAAGATCGGCGTTGACAAATACCCGAGCGGCTCAGGCGACTGGTCCATCGACATTCTTGTCACGAATAACCCAAGCTCTACGGCCTTTGACTCGGTTGAACGCCTCAGGGCTTCGCTGACGCCTGAGCAGAGGGAGACGATCCTCGCCCTAAAGAGGCACTACTATGCAGAGGGGAGGCTGAGGGACGGTATGAGCCACAGGATATACTCGGCCGTCTTGGGGCGAGGCGTCAGGACGGTCGAAGAGTTCGAAAAGATTCCGTGTACCTGACGCCGCCTCATGGCGCAGAGAATATTTTTATTTGGGACCGGGTAACGATATGCGGCGTGCTCCCGTCGTCTAGTCCGGTCAAGGATATGGGCCTCTCGAGTCCGAGATCCCGGGTTCAAATCCCGGCGGGAGCACCAACATCCCCACAGACATGCGCGAAAGAGGAAATATATGGGGGAATAACATATTAGTATGTCCTCTAGATCCTACGTACGCTTACTAAAGATCCTAGTCATCACGTTCCCAATTTGTATTGGGTCTGTCGCTACTCTATATGGCCTAATTCTCTATAACCGCACACAGATGTTCACCCCCGAGGACCGAGCGATTCCTCCGGGTTTCCTTATTTTCAGTTCTATGGAGATGAGCTCGGTTAATTTTAGTATACAAATCATCGACCTGAACTTCGAGCAGGGCAGGTCGGATAAGACGTTGATACAGTTTGATTTTGATTTGGCCTCTCCTCTTACAGGTGAGCAAACGATCGGCTTCCAATTTCCCTACGTGGTAGAGGAGTTCAATGCTTGGGGCTCTGATTTCGGAGTGTCTAAGAGTGAAATCATTCGGAAGATCATCCCTCCGGGGGATGGCGCAAAACAAACAGAGGCCACGATAGTATATCTCAAGTTCGAACCGAAACCTGGGTTACATTACTCCATAAGCGGCAACCTTTATTGGAGTGGTTTCCTGTCTCGAACAGACTACGCCACATACAAGTTTGTCGTACCCTTCGCCCGGGATGAAGGGACGCTTAGTGGCTCCATCCGTAGCCTTCTCCCCAATGCGAAGATAAGGTACATAACCCAGAGGGAGGGCGACCATGTCTCCATAATGATGAATGCAGCTGCTAACATCAAATTAGTTTATCCTACGCCCAGTAGCGTCATAGGTGCACCTGGATACGATGTTCAGATGCTTGCTTGGGATCTGAGCTACCCGTACAGCGTCTCGGTCTCAGAGGAGCTTGGGAGTTTGGTGGACGCGGTCGTCGTATACTTTGAATTGGGTTCGGTGGCTGAGCAAAGAAATAGGTTCCTGTTTGAGGCTGGCATCTACACAGGACTCGGCGTCAGCCTCATCTTCAGCGGTTTACATGAAGCTTTGAAGTATTTGGAAGAAACTAGGGGAAAAGAAGGGAAGTCTACAAACAAGTGATTAAGCGCGCGCGATATCTGAAATATTAAATTATTCCCGACAATCTATCTTATAGTGAGGGTCCGAAAATGGACTACTATCTTCTGGGTTTTGTAGGGCTCGTTGTCTTAATTGGGGTATGCGCTTTCATACTATATCTTCGTAGCCTACCACCTGCGAAATCTCCGGAATATGTGAGAAAGAGATTTTACCGATATGTTGTTTTCAAGCCGCTTGGTACCCCTCCAGCTTACGGTACCTGCATGGGCTCCATGATCGCTGAGACAGACACGCGTGATGAGGCTATAGCAATCAGAAATTCGTATCCGAACCCCAAGCAACTTCTCATTATAATGAGGATGGGAGGTGAAGATGTTCGAGACGGAGACGGAAAAGCTTTCACATTAATCACCAGAGAAGAGGAGGAAAGACTGAGGGGCAGGCCCGAGAGTTTCGTTATCGGTGAAAATGCACGGGTGAGTGAACAAGGATGACTTGCACACGCTACGGTGTGTGTGAGCACCAACATCCCTCCTTATCCGGTGCTTTTTGACGGATTATTGCGTGCTAAAACGCGTTTTTTACACGGATTCGCTTCCAAAAGAAATTATAAAAAAGCTCCTTTTCGTATTCCAACGGTTTCCCGCTTGCGGAGCCGGGTACCCCCCTCCCCCTTTTTCTTCGATCATGACAGGGGAAAAGGAAGAGAAACATCGAATGATCCTGATTAAAAACAATCGGAGGAATCAGGATTCTGGGAGGATGATGTCTAGGAGCGCGAGCCTCCCCTTCCCCACCCGGTCCAGTGCTCTTAGCAATGCTGGCTTGACCTCTTCAGGATCGGTCACGGTCTCAGCGTAGCCGTCGAACGCCTCCGCCAGCTTGCCGTAGGCCGGCTTCGGCTTGGTGTAGACCCCGTAGTACCTGCCCTCCTTGACAGAGTAACCCTCAGGATAGTACCTCTGGTGGTGCTTCATCGCGGCGTAGCCCAGGTTGTCGAAGATCACCGTCAGGAAGGGTAGGCTGTACTCCTGGGAGAGGCCGAGGCACGCCGAGACAGGATTATAGTTGAAGCTGCCGTCACCCTCAAGCGCTATCACGGTCTTCTCCGGGCAGGCGAGCTTCACGCCGAGGGCGACCCCGAGCCCCTGCCCCAGCCCGGTGTGCGCCACAGGCCCCGTGGACTCGAACTGCGTCCCCGGCTCAACGCGGTTCCCCTCCACATACTTGTGGACGACTCCGCTGTGGCTGATCGTCTCGTGGACTATGATGGTGTCTTCGTCGACGACCTCATTGATGTTGAGGCATAGCCAGCGTGGGTCTATCGGGCACTGATCCTTGGCCGCCAAGGCCTCCTTCCTCCAGGCCTCCCTGATCCGTCTATGCTCTGCCTTCCATCTGTCGAGTCGTTCCTCATGCAAGTCCTTGGAGGCACGCATCTTCTTCACGTCCTCGATGATGGAGGGAATAGCGAGGCTTGAGTCGGCCGTTATAAGCAGGTCGGCTGGGTACCCGTAGACCGAGTACTTCAGCTGCAGTGGATCCAGGTCCATGAAGACTATCTTTGCCTTGCTTGTCTCGGAGATGCTGTTCGGCGGGTACCATGGAGGCCACCCGCTGGCGTCTATAACCAGGATCAGGTCCGATTCAGCCACGTACGACTTTACGTCGTACCCCATGTGGAGGGGGTTGCCGGTCGGGAAGTTCATGTAGCCCGGGGTCTCGAACACCGGGATCGATAGGAGCTCCGCGAGTTCCACCAGCGATGACACGGCCGCCGGGTTCCTGCCGAGGCACCTGGTGTAGATGATCGGGTTCTCCGCCTTCACGAGCATCTTGGAGAGTTCTTTCAGCGCGGACGGGTCAGCCTGCACGGGCGTCGGCCTCGGCGTCCTGTGGGGCACCCTCATCCTCTCCAACTTCTCGAAGAGGAGCTCCCTGGAAAGCACCATCATGACGGGCCCCTTGACATCGGTCGAGGCGATGTCGAGTCCTCGGGCAATCATGCCGAGTATGTTCTTGTTGGAGTCCGGGGAGTCGGTCCACTTCAGGTACGGCTGGACGAGCCTCTGCTGGCCGCCCACCTCCGTGAAGGAGAGGTAGTGGGGGCCGGGCGTCCCGCCGTAGACCTCCCCGTCGTGGGTCCTGTTCTGCCCCACTATGAGCATGACGGGGACGTTGTCCGTGTACATCGCCTTCAGCTCCATCGCCCCGTGTAGCATGCCGGTCAGGACATGGGTCATGACAACCTGGGTCCTGCCCGTCGCCATCGTGTAGCCCTTGGCCATGGTCAGGGCCAGGCCCTCGTGCCTTGTGTTGATGTAGAAGGGCTTCTTGCCCTGGGAGTTGTACTTGGCGAGGTACTCCCAGATCGGGACGAACTCCGAGCCCGGCGAGCTGAAGATGTAGTCGACGCCGTACCTGTGAAGGATCTCGACGTAGCCTTCTGCTGCGCCCTCCACTGTGATCTCCTCCAAGATCGACCCCCCGTGAATCGCCTGGTAAACAAGGCATTGAGCGGATTAATAACATCGGTGGGGTGAGCCACCGACCCCGTCTGATTTTAAAAGGAGTTGAAAAAACCCCTAGCCAAACCACCTGTCCAACGTCGTCGACTTGGAGCTGCTCGTGAAGCCCTTCTGCATCTTCTCGACGGCGTTCAGGATCCTGTCACGGCTGAAGCCGTGCTCTCCGCAGAGGAAGCTCACGATACCCTCGGCGTCCGGCTTCCTCCACTCGAGCCTGTAGTCGTCGGTGGTCCTCGGCTCGAGGAATAGGGCCCTGATATCCTCTATTGGATGGGGGAACTCTGCGTTCTTGAGGTGGGGCAGCGCCTTCTCGAGGCTGCCGTGCTCCTTGACGAGCTTGATCGCGGTCTTGGGTCCTATCCCCTTGACGCCGTCCGTGTTGTAGTCCGTGCCGACGAGGATGCCGACGTCTATCAGCTGCTCCCTCGTCAGCTTGAGCTCGTCGAGCATCCTCTGGAGCTCGTACATCTCGGGCTCGACCTTGATGTAGACGTTCTTCCTTGGCAGCTTCCTCCTCCCCGAGATCGAGAGGTTCCTGACGAGCCTCGGCGCCCCGAAGAGGAGGGAGTCGAAGTCCTGGCTCGCGGAGGCCCAGACGACGCCCTTCGCCGCCATGTAGGCTGATTGGGCCTCTCCCTCGCCCGGGGCCTGGACCCATGGGGCGCCCATGAGGGTGAGGAGCCTCTTAGCGTCCTGGACTATGTTGGTGGAGGCGACGACTGACTGCTGCCCCCAGCGGCGCGCCGCCTCCCTGTCCCCCTCCTCAACCGCCTTCTCGTATTTAGCCCTGGCCTCGACCCTGACCTCGTGGCGAGCCTCCAGGACCCTCCTCTTGAACCTGTGGGGCTCTCCGTCGAAGACATAGACGACACGGATACCGGCCTCCATCAGGTTGCTGTTCCTGTAGATGAGGCCGCTGAGGTGGCTCGTTACCCGCCCCTGGCTGTCCCTGAGGGGCTCGCCTCCCTGCCCCCGGATTATCGCCAAGAACTGGTAGAGGACGTTGTGGCCGTCGAAGGCGATGGTCCTGCCGGAGAGATCCTCTATGGAGACCTTCTTGGGCTCCACGAGGTCGCCGAGCTGGACCCCCATAGCTGAGCCTCCTAGGTGAGCTCTATACGGCGTTTCCCCCGGGCCATCTTTGAGACCCTGACGAGGCCCTGGATCTCCATCTCCATGAGGTGGCCCTCGAGGACCTTCTCGTCGAGGTCCCCGTGCATCTTGCTGACCGTCTTGAAGAGCTCGTCGAACTCCTGTGCCCCTCCCCTGTTGAGGGCGTTGATGATCTCAGACGTCATCAGCTTCATGTCATCCATCTGTTTTCACCTACGCTATGTCCATGGGGGGCTTCTGCTGCTCCCTGAGCCTAATGTTCGTATCCTCGTACCACTTCACCATGTCCTTCGTGATGGACGCGAGCGTCTCGCCCATCGCCTTGTCGAAGTCTCCGAGTGTGACGGTCTCGACTTCATGGGCCCTCCTGAGGGCGTTTATGGCCGCCTCCCTGACGACTGAGTCGATGTCGGCTCCTGAGTAGCCGTCCATCCTCTTGGCTAGGTCTTCTA
>Ga0315288_10004386_pt1 | contig 17944 bp, 14 predicted proteins | sample YL17G11_20_MG_FD_203454 | JGI IMG/M metagenome (GOLD analysis project Ga0315288, IMG submission 203454) | Sediment microbial communities from Yellowstone Lake, YNP, Wyoming, USA - YL17G11_20 | ecosystem: Environmental > Aquatic > Freshwater > Lake > Sediment | place: USA: Wyoming | collected... | reverse complement strand
GCGCGAGCTGTCCATGCCAGGCTTAGAAGTGACATCTTGGCAACAAGATTCGTGGGTTATTGCACCGAACTTCTGAAGCCGCGAAGGTAGGGACCGGGGCGAAGACCGGCGCCGAACGGGCCGGGGTGGTGTTAGACTAAGGGGGGACCCGGGGGGAAGCAGGGGGGCATTCGCGGTGTGCAGGGGCCCTCTGCGGCGTTTCACGGAGGCTTTTTTGCGAGCGGGAGAGGCGAGGCACTTGGCCCAAGGCGCGAACATACGTGTCCTGATGGTCGACTCAGAGGTGACCTGGCGGGGTGGGGAGGCCCAAGTGGCACTCCTCATGCGAGGGCTCGTGGAAGAGGGGGTAAGGGTGGTCCTGGCCGCGCCACCGGGTTCGTCGATCGAGGGAAAGGCGGAGGAGCTGGGCATAGAGGTTCTCGCGCTTCAAATCGCGGGGGGTATGGACGCGAGGGCCGCGTGGATGCTCGGACGCTATCTCCGGGAGGGTCGTTTCGACATCGTGCACTGTCACTCGTCGCACGCCCACGGGATCGCGTGGCTCGCGCTCACCCTTGGTGGCCACGGCGGGAAGACGCAGTTGTCGAAGCCAAAGCTCGTGGTCAGTCGCCGCGTGGACTTCCCCGTTGGGAAAAACGTTTTGAGCGCGCTCAAGTACCGGCGCGGCGTCGATATGTATCTCGCGATTTCCACCGGAGTGCGGCGCGTTCTCGTGGAGTGCGGGGTGCGTGAGGAGAGAATCACGCTCGTTCAGAGCGGTATCGATCTTCGGAAGTTCGACGGGATTGGCGACACGGCGTATCTCGAGAAAGAATTCGGTCTCGGCGGCGGGACCAAGGTGATCGGCAACGTGGCGGCGCTCGCGCCCCACAAGTCTCAAGCGGATTTCATCCGCGCGGCCAGGATCATAAGCGAAGAAATTGCCGGCGCCCGGTTCTTCATCGTGGGAGAAGGGGTACTCAGAACGGCGCTCGAATCGCTCGCGAAGCAGCTCGGACTCGAGGGTTACATCACATTCACGGGGTTCCGCCGCGACGTGTTGGGTTTACTCTCGTTGTTCGATTGTTTCGTTCTCTCCTCGTACCTGGAGGGATTGTGCACGTCGGTCATGGACGCGCAGGCGCTGGGGATCCCCGTGGTCGCGACGCGGACGGGTGGAGTCCCCGACCTCGTCGAGGACGGTCAAACGGGTCTTCTCGTCGCGCCGCGCGATCCCGAGCGGCTCGCCGCCGCCGTGGTTCGGATGCTCCGCGACGGAGACCTTCGCTCGGAATGCGTCCTTCGGGCGAAGCAAAAGGCGGAAACCTACGATTATCGGCGAATGGTCCGGGGGACTTTGGACGCTTACCGGAGGATTCTCACGTAGAATGAATATGCGACAAGACAATCAAACGAGAGTCATGTTCGTCGGGGTGTGTCTCGCCGCGCTCTTCGCAGTCGCGGGGCTTCCCGAGGGGAGCGAGGGCGGGCCGTCCGGCGCGGCCGGATCTCTTTCCGATGGTGACTCCTCCTGGTCAAAGGAGGATTCCGTCCCGGTTATCGACCTCGCCGCCGAGGGGATCGACAGCCTTCTCCCCGAGTTTGTCGGTTTCGGTGTCGGCGAGAGGCTCGTCTATTCCGTCCAGTACGGGATCGTCAACGCGGGTGAGGCGGTACTCGAGGTCCGGAACATCGGCGTGATCGACGACAAGCCGGTCTACTATATCGTCTCCGACGCCCGGACGAACGACGTGTTTTCGGTCTTCTACCGCGTGAGGGATCGGTTTATGTCGTTCATGGACACGACGGATCTCGTCAGCCTCAGATACGAGAAACACCTGCGGGAGGGCAAATTCAAAAGCGACCGGGTCGTCGTGTTCGACCAGAAACAGCACAAGGCGTACTACGAGGACAAGGAGATCCCGATCGCGCCGCGCACGCAAGACGTGCTGTCCGCGATGTACTACGCGAGAACGCTTCCGCTGAAGGTGGGCAGCTCGTTCGCGCTCGCCAACCACACGGACGGAAAAAACTACCCGCTCGTCGTCAAAGTGTTGGGTGAGGAACGGATCAGGGTGGAGGCGGGAACGTTCGACTGTCTCATGGTCGAACCGTTCTTACGGTACCCGGGGATCTTTACGCAGAAGGGCCGCGTGAGAATTTGGGTGACGAACGACAGGTACAAGATCCCGGTGCTCATGAAGAGCAAGGTGATCATCGGTGAAGTGTCGGCCGAGTTGACCGGTTACAAACTGGCGGAGAAGTTCAGGAATGGCGAGTAGATACGAAGAAGAAAACCTCGGTAAGATCCGCCCGGTCTCGATTCGCGGGCGCGATTCGAAAGTCCACGTCGGCGACTTCGTCGATCCGGATCGGGGGCCGGACAAGGGGGAGGGCGCGACGAGGATCATCGAGAGATTCCCCCGCCTGCTCAAGGGGGAAGAGATGCGGCGGGTGGCGCAAGCGCTCCGGCGCGCCCGAGCCGAGAAGAGAGAGATCCTCTGGCTCATCGGCGCCCACGTTCTCAAGTGCGGTCTTTCCCTCTATGTGAATTCGCTCGTCCGCAAAGGGTTCGTAACCGCGCTCTCCACCACGGGGTCGGCGGCGATCCACGATCTCGAGCTCGCGTTCTTCGGCGGGACATCGGAGGACGTGGGAACCGAGCTACCTCGCGGCAGGTTCGGGATGGCCGGCGAGACGGCCTCGCACTTCGCGGCGGCGTGCGAACACGCCCGCCGCGGGCTTCTCGGCCTCGGCGAGGGAATCGGGGAGTACATCGGGGAATCGAAGGCCCCACACGAGCGCTACAGTGTTTTTTGCGAAGCGGTTCGCAACCGTGTGCCCGCCACGGTTCACGTCGCGCTGGGGACGGATATCACGCATCAACATCCGGGGTTTCCCGCATCCCTCGTCGGCGAGTTGTCGATGAAGGATTTCCGGATCCTCTCCGCCGTGGTCGGAAGAATGTTCGACGAGGGCGTCGTGATCGTGTTCGGTTCGGCGGTGGTTCTTCCGGAAGTGTTTCTGAAGGCGGTTTCCGTCGGTTACAACCTCGGCCGCTCTCCTCGGGGGGTAACGGCGGCGAGCTTCGATATGCTCCCGCAGTACCGGGTGAGGGAGAACATCCTTTCGCGACCGTTCAAAGGCGCGGGGGAGAGCTTCTCGTTCACCGGTCACCACGAGATCATGCTGCCGCTTCTGTACGCCGTATTGATGGAGGAGTAACGCCGATGTCCGGCACACCCTGGCGGAAAGCGGGGGTTCGCGGCGGTCATGGAACACGCGCGAGCAGGGAGATTTTTCGGAAGAGTCTGCGGACGTTTTCGCGAAGATGAAAGCGACTGGCGGAATGCGTCGAGAGGGTCAGGACGGTGAGGGAGGCCGCCTGGACGAGGGAGATCGAAGCGGACGACAACACTGTATGCAAGCTGACGGGCATCGGTTCCGTGTCACGGGCGAGTGACGAACGACGAGGGCGAGACCGTGAAACCTCAAGGCATGGCAAGAGCGCGAAAACACGTTTCGGATGTGTTCTGGCGGTTTGTACCCGTCTCGATCCTCGTCGCGCTCGTGTCGTACGTGGTCGGCAAGCAGGTCGTCGAGCCGCACCACCGGATGATCAAGGTTGGGTTGCTTCTGTTCGTTCTCGTCATCCTCATTGGATTCGATACGGTGTACGCGCTCTACTTTTTCATCGTCCTCTTCCCTTATCCGAGCGGTATCGTGATGACGAGCACGAATGTCATCTTGATGACGATGATTCCGCTGATCTGGTTCGTGCGTGCGCGCGCGACTGGCACGCGGTTCTTCGTGCGGACCGAGGTCGACAAGTGGATTCTCGTGTTCATCCTCGCTTACATCGTGTCATTGTTCAACGTCGATACGACGGAGGACCTCGTGGGAGGCCTCAACATGGTGTGGCGGCAAGTCACCGCGATGGCCCTTTTCTATCTTCTCGTGACGTTCGTCCGCGACGAAAGTCAGCTTGAGAGGATCACCAAAGTTATCGCTCTCTCCGGTGCCTTGCTCGCTCTCACCGGAGCGGTGGAGGTCGTGTCGCCGGGCGCGACGCTAATCCCAGGGTGGATTACAACGGCCCAGCAAATGGGAAAAGAAACCCTGGGGTACCGCCTTGAAGGTATAAGGGTGGGCGGGGCGGCCCAAAGCGACGGGCTTCTATCCGACTACTGTGGGCTGTGTCTGTGGCTCATGGTCATTCACTTTCTGCGGGCGAAACACCCGTTCGCGAGGACCTTCTGGTTGGGTATTTCGGCCGTCTCGCTGCTGGTGATCCTGGCCACGGGAAACCGGGGCGGCGTGTTGAGCCTTGGTACGGCGTTTGCATATTCGCTTTGGGTGTTTCGGCGGTACATGAACCCCATGCGATACGTGTTGCTTTTTTGCTCTGTCGTCGTCGTTTTCGCAACGGCTCAATTTCTGCTCGAAGAGTACACGATTGCCGTCTCGGTGATCGACCGGCTCGCTGAGACGCGGTTTAAGGGGCTTGAACCAGAAACCCGCGTCGGCGTTTGGGGCCCGGTTTTCCAGAGGAGTCTCGATCATATTTTCATTGGTCATGGTCCGTGGTACGCCCCGGTGAGGGGGGTGGCGAGGATGTTCTGGCCGCACAACGGGTACCTGTTCTATCTCTATACATTGGGGCTATTCGGACTATCGGTATTTCTCGTCATCGTATACAAGTTGTTTCGAACGTCGCTTCGATACGCCCATCCCCTGGCGTCGGGCACCTTCCTGGGAACTGCGCTCTCGGTTTTCGGCGTCCAGCTCGTCCAGCTTGTCGTGGCGCAGATGGGGACCGATCACCAGAGGAGTACGGATTTCATCTACATGTACATCATCTGGCTGCTTTTTGGGTTGATCGCCGCGGCGGGAAACATGGTTCGGCAAAGAGAAATCTCCGCCGCGGGCGAGCCCGTCCTTCCGGACTCGAGCGGAACGCTGACGCAGAAACCCTCGAGACCGAAGACCGGCGGGGGGCGCGGCGAGGGATAAGCACATGACGTGCGTCGGAAAGCTTGAAACTGAATCCGCGGCTTGACAAACGCGCGTCAAGATGGTACAATTCCTGAAGCAAGAATGGGGAGGTGCGCCATAAGAAACTGCTAAAGCTCTTCCGCGTGTGTTGAGCCGACGCCCCGATTCCTCGAAAGGGGGCGGGCCGGTGTGATGCCGGCTGCGGGCTTGGAGCAGCGGTTTTAGCAGGAGGTTTCAGGGCGCGAGAGATGGACCGCATCCGTTCGTAGATGGATGCGGTTTTTTGTTCGTTTCGCCCGATCTTTGTGGAAACTCGAGGATGTTGGAGGCGCGTCACAGGAGCGATGAGAGCGCATCAAGAACTTGAGAAGGCAACTGAGCCGTCGACCGCGGCCGCCGAGGATGCCTCGGCGCAGGAGTTCGCGATCCGGGATGGGTTCCCGTACGCCCTCTCGAAACGGGTGTTCGACATCGTCGTGGCGTCGTTCGCTCTGGTCCTTCTCGTTCCGATCATCCCGCTCATCGCCGTTATGATCAAGCTGGACACTTCGGGACCCGTGTTTTTCAGGCAGCAGCGGGTCGGCCGCCGGGGGCGCGTCTTCCATTTCTACAAGTTTCGATCGATGTTCACGGGTGCGGACGAGCGGAAGAAGGAGCTCGAAGCGCTCAACGAGCAGGACGGCCCCGTGTTTAAGGTGCGGTCGGATCCCCGCGTCACGAACGTCGGCCGTTTCTTACGCCGCTCCAGCCTCGACGAGATCCCCCAGATCTTCAACGTGGTCAAAGGGGAGATGAGCATCGTCGGCCCGCGGCCGCCAGTCCCGTCGGAGGTCGAGCGGTACCACCCGTGGCACCGGAGGCGTCTCGAGGTAAGGCCCGGAATCACGTGTCTTTGGCAGATCTCGGGGAGGAGCCATCTGAGCTTTGACGAGTGGATGCGCCTCGACATGGAGTACCTGAAGCACCGGAATTTCAGAACGGACCTGCTCATTTTTTTCAAAACTATCCCCGCGGTAATCGCCAGAAGGGGTGCCTACTAGGAAGGCTGGCATGCAATTTGCCAGTATTCCCTTTGACAGCTATCAGCTTGCTTGTTAACTTATTCGAAGTCAAGTGGTTGCGGGACGAGTCTATGCGGGGGCCCGCTTGCGCGACTTGTGCGACGTACCACGTATGTCCTTTAGATTTTTGAACTTTTGAGATAGGCTTTCTTTCATGGCGCGACTGGTGGCGATAGTGGTTTTTCTGGCGGTGGTTGCCGTCGGGTGTGCGTCCAAGAACGCCGGGCGTGACCCGCGAGGGGAGATGTACGAGGAGAGAGAGCTGGGGGAGTTCGTAGAGGACACAGGCCCCACGGAAAGCGAGCGGGAATACGTGATCGGCGTCGGCGACCGCCTCAACGTTGTCTTCTTCATTCACAGGGAGCTCTCGACGGGCGGTCTGCTCGTCAGGACCGATGGTCGTGTCACGCTCCCATACGTCGGCGACGTCATGGCGGCGGGTGTAACGCCGATGCAGCTCGACTCGACGCTGACGTACCGCTTCTCTGAGGTGTTGAGAGAGCCGAACCTCTCCGTCATCGTCCAAGAGCCGGCGGAGAAGGTCGTCTACGTTCTCGGGCAGGTAAAAAAACCGGGCGGGGTCCCTTGCAAAACGACGCAAGTTTCTCTCGTTCAGGCGCTCGCGGTCGCCGGCGGGATGGACCGGGGGGCGAAGACGACCCATGTTCTCGTGATTCGCCGCAAGGGTCCCGACAAGATCGTTGGGATCGAGATCAACGTGGCGGCGATCACCAGCGGGTACGACGTTCAGAACGATATTTGGTTGAGGAACTACGACATCGTGTACGTTCCAAAAACTCGTTTGCAGTCCCTGTCGGAGTTTGTTCTTACCATAAATGACATAATCCTCCCGCCTGTGGACATCTTACTGCGGGGGTGGCAGATCCAAATCCTGCAGCAACAACTCGAGTTTATCCAGGCGAGGAATTAGTCGGCGCCGGGCCGGGGAATAAGTCTAATATGCCGGATCCTTTTCAGGCCAAACAAGAAACAACGTTGAGGGATTTTCTCAACGTCGTGTTTCGTTGGAAATATCTGATCCTCTCGATTTTTTTCCTCACGACGTTTTTCATCGTTTTTCTGAGGGCGTCGAAACCCGTCACGTACGTGTCGAGCACGCGGATCCTCGTCGAGCGAGGCGAAAGACCGAGCGTGTTCGTCGCCAACCCCCGGTACCTTGACTGGTCGGAGGAGATGAGCTCTCAGCTCGAAGTCGTTCTCTCCGAGGCCGTGTTCTTCGAGGCGCGCAAGCTGTTCGCCGATTCACTCGCCGCGCGCGGGTTGGAAGGATCGAGGAGTTTTCACGGCGGGGCTGTGAGGGCCGACGTCGCCGGGGAGTCCAACGTCATCGTAATCGGCTACTCGGGGCTCGATCCGATCGAGTGCGAGATCGGGTGTGCGGCCGTTACTTACGCGTACGTGGAGTATTTTCAGAAGGCGACCGCGCCACCAGCGGTGGACGATTTTTTCACCTCGGAGATCGCCGGCGCGCTGACTGATCTCAACGAGTGGCGTCAGAGAAAGAGCGACTTCCTCGACCGCGAGGAGTACATCGGGATCGAGGAAGAGGGCACCCACCAGATGTACAAGCTGTCGCGTCTGGAAGCGACCCTCGCGGACGTCTCGAGCGAGCTTTCCGCGCAGAGAACCCGCCTCGAGAAACTTAGAGGATTGGTCGATCTGTCGATCGATGAGCTCGAACAGCGCTTCTCCGCCACCACCATTGATAGCCCGGTTCAGTCACGGACCTTCGGCGATATCAAGTCGGAATTGCAGAAGCTAGAAATGAAGCGGGAGCAGTCGCTGACGCTCTACACGGAGAGACACCCCGACGTTGTCGCTGCCGACAAGCAGATCGCGGATCTGAGAATACAACTCAAGCAAGAGGTGCAAAACGCTTACGAGATGGCGGTGTCTCAGTACGACGAGATCGCAGCGAGGCACGAGTCGCTCCTCAAGGAGAAACGCCAGACGGAGGCGGAACTCGTGTTGATTCCGGACAAAGCAAGGGAACTCGCGCGGATCGAGAGCAACATCACGGCGAACGAGGAGAAATACCAGCTACTTCTCAGAAGACAGCACGAGGCTCAAATCGCCATCGCGACGAACCAGGATTTCGAGATCACCATCCTCAATCCGCCGGGCAAGGCGACCGCAAGAAGAACGAGCGACTACGTCCGGCTCGCTGTGGGGCCTGTGGTGAGTCTCATCGTGGGGCTGGGTCTCGCGTTCTTCTTCGAAAGCACGGACCACTCTCTCAAGAACCCGGCGGAGGTCGAGCAGTACCTGCATACTTCGGTTCTCGCGAGCGTGTCCGAGACGAGGAAGCAAAAGTAGAATGTACGAGGCCTTCTACAATCTCAAGGAGCCGCCGTTCGGATCCACTCCGGATCCGAGGTTTCTCTATCGCAGTCAGGGTCACCGGGAAGCGCTGGCGTACATCGCCTACGGTCTCTTTGGGAAAAAAGGGTTTCTCGCCGTCACCGGCGAAGTGGGTATCGGAAAGACGACGGTGATCAGGGCGTTCGTTCACACGTTTCATCCGTGTCTCGAAGTGGCGTTCGTGCTGAACACAAAGGTGAATTTCGAGGAGATGCTCTTCCTCATTCTCCAGGACTTCGCGATCGACGTCGAGGATACGTCGAAAGTGCGGATGCTGAATCGGCTCAATTCGTTCTTGATCGATCGGTTCGCGCGGCATCAGAATCCGGTAGTGATCATCGATGAGGCGCAAAATCTCGCCCCGGAAGTGCTCGAGGAACTCAGGCTTCTTTCGAACCTCGAGACCGACCAGCAGAAGCTCGTCCAGATCGTCCTCGTGGGGCAGCCGGAGCTGGCCGAGATCCTGACCAAGAGGAGCCTGCGGCAACTCAGACAACGTATACCCGGCGTGCTCCATATGAAAAACCTCCAGTACAGGGAAGTGGAGGAGTATATTCGGTTCCGGTTGCTCACGGCGGGGATGTCGAACGGGCGCTTGGTGTTCAGCCCCGAGGCGCAACAGGCGATCTATGAGTATTCGGACGGCATACCGAGGCTAATCAACATGGTGTGTGACAAGGTGTTGATTCACGGGTATCTCCAGAGGACAACGGCGATCAGCCGCGAAATGGTGGAGGTTGGCGTGCTCGAGCTCGAGGGCGGCTCGGCTGGGCAGTGGAAGCAAACGGGTGGTGTGGCGTGAGCCGGATATTCGACTCGATGCGCAAAGCGGAAGACGAACGCCGTAAGACGGTCTCGGAGCGTGTCGCCGCCGCGGAAGCGGAATTGCCGGAGCCGCGCGCCGCCGAGGGGCGGCTGCCGGTCGTCAGAGCCGTGGATGTTTCCGGCGGATTGCTCCGCGAGATCGGGATGCTCCGGAACGCCGTCGAAGTCGCTCTCACGGGCAAGAAGAAGAAGACGATACTCTTTACTAGCGCCACGCACGGAGAGGGGACGACGAGCATCGCCGCGAGCTACGCGAGGATCCTCGCGCTCGAGGGGCGCGAACGGGTTCTCGTGTGCGAGATGAACGCACGGAGACCTTCGTTCTCCGACGTTTTCTCGACGAACGGCGACGCCGGGATCACCGAATACTTCTTGTCGCGTGTGACCCTAGCCTCGCTGGTCCAGCCGTCGCAGTCAGACGATCTCGACGTGTTGCACGCTGGGCAGCAGGGCGCGACCGTGATCCAGCTCCACCTGAACGTGGTTTTCCCGCGGCTGCTCGAGGAAGCGCTGAAGACGTATGACACTGTAATCATTGACGCACCGCCGGTCGTCACTTCTCCCGAGACTCCGCCCATGACGGGATTCGTAGACGGCGTCATCGTGGTCGTTCATGCGGGGAAGACCAAGAGGGAGGTGGTGCTGCGGGCGCTCAATTCGATCGAGAGTTTCAAAGGGCGCGTTCTAGGTGTCGTTCTGAACCGCAAAAGGTACTACATACCCGGTTTCATTTACAAGCGGACCTAGCGGCCAGTCCAGATTGGTCCCGGTCGGATGCAGCGGGACCGACGGGACGCGCAGAGCCGCGGGGCAGGGGTGCGGAGCTTGATGGCAGGATCCGCATGGCCGTTTTCTCCTTCGATGACGGATGATCCCCGAGACATTCTCTTATCGTACGCCGCGCGGATTTCTGCGGTGGTTCTGGACCGCCTGGGGAAAGAAAACGTGGAGTCCATTTTTGTCTCCGGCGGCACAGCGCGTAACGATGTTGCCGCATTCCGGGGCCCCTCAGGGATCGAGATCTATTCCGACCTGGACCTCTTCGTCGTTGCGCGGCGCACCGCCGATCTCGACATAGATCGCGGGCACGCGAGGCACGCGGCTGACTGCGTCCCGCGGCGCGGCGAGAACTGGACGATCTTCCCCGAGCCGGACATCGGAGTCTTTTCCCAGCGGGACTTCTTTGGGCAAAAGACGAGACCGGGAACCGCGGAGATCGCCGATGCAAACGTCGTGCTGCACGGCGGCGACGAGATCCCCTCCAAGGCCCGGAAGTTCGACGCGGCGGAGATCGATCCCTTGGAGGCGTTATACCTCCTCGAAAACAGGCTCGGCGATATTGCCGTTCTTGCCGACCGGCTTGAGCGGGCGGAGTCCGACGGGTTCCGCCGCTACGTCCGTTATGTCTTGCTGAAAAGCTGTCTGGACGCGGGAACGGCCATTCTCATCGTACTCGGTCTCTTTCACCCGTCGCGCGCCGAGCGGATGAGGAGACTGCGCGACGTCCAGTCGCGCGGGGATTATCACCACCTCATTCCGGAGGGTGCCTTCACGCGCCTCGAGAAGTGCGATCGCGATCTCTTGAGGCTCCAGGAGGCTTTCGAGACCGATTCCGGGGCCGACCCGGCGTCCATCAGGGACGCCGGGTGGTTCTTGCTCGAAGCGTGGCGACGAATGGCTGAATTTGTAAGTCACTTACCTACAGATGATTGGAGCGTATTATTTGAGTGGCGCTGTAAGTCCGGCCGCTGGGTCGGGAATGCAAGGGAGCTTTCCGTTCTCGCCCGCCGTAAGTCCATCCCGCGGGTAAGGGTGCTCCGTCGCGCGAGACGCCTGGCCCGACTATCACCGGTTGACGCGGTACGGCTCTCGGGTGCGGCCGCCACGCTCGCCGCGATCGAACGAAGCGGCGTCGCCACGGGAGCACTTCGGGGAAGAGAGAACAAAGGTGGATACTTGGATGTTCTCGACGAACTGACCCGTGTCTATGGCTACACGACCGGTGATGTGTTCGCTCGCGCCCGGCGAATGTCCGAGGAGACGGCATGACGGTACGCGGCAACGAGTCGGACCTCACGATCATTCTCTTGATCGACGCGCTGGGGTGGGACATCGCCCGGAAGTACGATTTCTGCCAGGGACTCCTGACCTACTCGGGGCCGCTCGATACCGTGCTCGGTTATAGCTCGGCGGCGATCCCGTCGCTCTTGAGCGGCACGCCGCCCGCCGTTCACGGCGCCTGGGCGATGTACAAGTACCGGCCGGAGTCCTCGCCGTTCAAGTTTCTCCGTTTTCTTCCGAGTCTTCCACACCCACTCGAGTGGCGGTTACGCGCGCTCACCCGTTGGATTACGGAGAAGCGGAAAGTGATCAGAGGCTACTACGAACTCTACGACATCCCGTTGAACGTCCTGGGATACTTCGACGTGGCGCACCACGGGGACCCATATGCACCGGGAGGAGTGAAGGAGGAGTCATTCTTCGACCGCCTGGTTCAGGATGAGGTCCCGTACATGGCGTGGACATACCGGACACCGGAGGCGGAGAACTTCGCGGCGCTTCGCGACGCGATCGATTCTCCGTCCCGCGTGCTTTTTCTCTACACCGCCGAACTCGACGCCTTGATGCACCGCTTGGGGACTTCTCACACCGAGGTCACGCGGAAACTCGAGGACTACGAGCGGTGGGTGCGTCTGCTCCTCGAGAAAGCCGGGAAGTCCGGGAGAGATACGACCTTTTTTCTCTTCAGCGACCACGGAATGACGGACGTCCACTCGGTGGTCGACTTGCGGGCGCAGGTCAACAAGTGGGGATACAGAACGGGACGCGATTTTCTCGCGTTCTACGATTCCACCATGGCGCGGTTCTGGTGCAATCCTGCGTTGCGGGGCGGTCTCGCGAAGAATCTCGAGGACACCGGCTGGGGAAAGGTGCTTTCGAAAGAAGAGCTCGAAGCGCTAGGCTGCTGGTTCACGGACGATTCGTACGGGGAGCTAATTTTCCTCTTGCGACCCGGTCACCTCATTGTCCCGAGCTATATGGGACGCGAACGCGTCGCGGCGATGCACGGCTACGACCCTGCTGATTGCTCGTCGCGTGGGTGTTTCTATAGCAACGACCCAAAGAGCCGACTCCCCAGATCGATCCTCGATCTCAAGTCTCTCCTGCTCTCCCGCCTTGGGGAGGTTGGCTGATGGGAGAGGCAACCCGGCGGGTCGGACAAGCGATGTATTGGAGCGTCGTCGCCCGGGGCGGACGGTTCGTTCTGGGGATTGCGAGCAGCATCATCATCGTCAGGGGCCTCGGGAAAGACGACTACGGGGTGCTGAGCTTGTTGAGGGTGGCGTTGATCTTCGTCGCCATCGTCTCGGCGGCGGGGATGGGACAGAGCCTCCTCAAGTTCCTCCCACTGCTCAAGGTGCAGGGGGACCGCGAGGGAGCCAGGCGCCTCATTGTCTGGGTGATCGTCGTTCAGAGCCTGGCGTGGGCGTCGCTTCTTTTGCTGAGTTATCTTTTCGGCGGGTGGTTCCAGTCGTTGTTTTCGTTCGAGGGAGTCGGAAAGATCCTTTGGATCGCCGTGGCTCTCGAACTATTCGAAGTGGCTTTCAAGCTGGAGACGCAGGTGCTCACCGCCTACTTCGACGTCAAGCTGTTGAGCCTCGCCAACGTCGTGGGGCACGCCTTGACGATCGCGTTTCTCGTCCTTTTCTTCACCGCGGGCCACGGGCTCATCGGAGTATTCGCCGCAACGGCCATCGGCAACCTCGCCGCCACACTGATGGTCGCCCGGCGCTTCGCGCGGCACCTAAGGACCGAGGGGACGAAGACGACGGCGGGCACCGTGAGCTGGCCCCGGTTGTGCAAGTTCTCCTTCCCGTTCGCGCTCATCGGCATCTTGAACGTCATAGTCTGGCGGCAATCCGAGACGATCTTTCTCGCCCACTTCCGCGGCGCGGCCGAAACGGGGTTCTTCGATCTCGCCTACCGGCTTCCACAGACGGCACTCGAGTTTATCCCGCTGACTGTGTGGCCGATCATCATGGCAGGCGTCTCGGAAGTCTACGCCCACGACCAGTCCAAGCTCAACACGGCCATCGACCGCTATTATCGGATGCTCTTTCTGCTCTCCGCGCCGATATGCGTGATCGGCGCAGTGCTGGGAGGACGAATGATTCCCATTCTGTACGGGGAAGCGATGGCCCCCGCGGGGCTGCCGACCCAGCTTTTCTTCGTCATCTTCCCGATATCGTTTTTCGGAACCCCACTGAGCATGGCGCTTTATGTGATTGAGAAGAGTTACGCCAATCTGGTAGTATACTTCGCACTTGCGGTGGTGAACGTCGGACTGGACCTGCTCTTGATCCCGCGTTTCGGGATCATCGGCGCGGTTATACCAGTCGGTCTCGTGATCGCCGCGTCGCCGATGATCTACAAATACGTGTTGGGCAGGCACGTTTCGGGCACCCGGATTCCTTACGCGTTCATAGGCAAGTGCTTCCTCGCGTCGAGCCCCGTTCTCTTGTTGTTGCCCTTCACGGGTCTCATCAAGGGCGTCCCGGGCCTCTGCGCGGCGCTTGCCGTCGCGTGTGTCCTCATTCTAATCGCGGCGAAGAAGATCAAGCTTCTTGGCAAAGAGGAGCAGGACATGCTGGGCTCGGTGCCGATCCCGGCGGCGCGCCGGTTGATGAAGCTTTTGAGCTAGAATGCCGGCCGGAGGCAACGGAGGATTGCGATGTATAGAGGGATGAAGGTGAGCGTCGTCATTCCGTGCTACAACGAGGAAGAAGGGGTTCGACACGTCATCCGTTCGCTGCCGAAGAGCGTGGATGAAATCGTCGTGGTGAACAACAACAGCACGGACCGAACAGCTGAGGTCGCCGCGGCTCTGGGCGCCAGGGTGGTGCCGGAGAAACGCAAGGGGTACGGAGCCGCCTACAAGACGGGGCTCCCGGCCGTCACGGGCGACATCACTGTGACGTTGGATGGGGACGGGAGTTATCCTACCGAACAGATCGAAGAGGTCATTGCTTATCTTCTCGATAACGGTATCGATTTCGTGTCGGGTTCTCGGTTCCCGCTACAGAACCCCGAGGCGATGACCTTCTCAAACAAACTGGGGAACATGGTGCTCACCGTTTCGATGCTTCTTCTCTACGGCCGGGGGATCAAGGATTCGCAGTCGGGGATGTGGGTGTACCGGACCCGGGTCTATCCTCTGATGAAGTTGACCAGCGACGGCATGCCATTCTCGGAGGAGATCAAGATCGAAGCGATCCGTCACAAGCAGATACGTTTCGGCGAATACCACGTGAAATACCATCAGAGGATCGGCGAGGTCAAGCTGGAGAAGTGGCGCGACGGATTCAGAAACCTGTTTTTCCTCCTGAAGAAGAGGTTCCAATAGGAAAACGTCTCCGTATACGTCCGTTGCCGGCGCTAGGTCTGGCCGTCCTGGGGCTCGTTTCGTCGGGTCTGCTCGATCTATTTCCCTCGCTCCTGCGTTTTCTCTTCGTTATCGGCGTGCTCGTCTTTCTCCCGGGAGAGCTCGTTCTCCGGGTTCTTCGCGCGGCAACAACCGCCGCGGTGCGTATCCCGCTCGGGTTTCTCACCGGCTTGAGCGTGTTGTGTGCGGTCACCTGGCTCTGCCGAATCGGCGGGGTGTCGTTCACGGCGTACACGGTGGTTCTCCAGGGTGTCTGTGCCGTTCTCTTCGCAGCTTCGCTCTTGACGAGTTCGGATAGATCGTTGGCTGTGGGCGGTCGCGTGGTTGCGAGCGAGGCGCCGAAGCGCCGGGGCGCCGTCGCTTTACTGTTCGTCGCCCTCTGTGTTTCAATCTCCTTCGTCGTTCTGGCTCCGCCGATTCGCCCCGAGGGGGACGTGTTCGTCCCCCACATTGGTTTTGTTCGCGGTATCATCGCGGAGAACACGCTCGCGCCCGACGACCTGCTCGCTCCGCCGATATACGCCGTCGACGGACCGGGGAAAACCGACCCGAGAGTGGGAGCTTTTCACCCTGTTCTCGCCGCGGTCGCGAGGCTCTCCGGTCTTGAACCGCTCGAGGTATGGCGGTGGCTCCCCGTGGCGGCCGCGCCCATGGCGTTCCTTGGGTTTGCGGCCTTTGCGGTGGCGCTCCTCCCAGGCGCCGGTTACGTGGCGTTTGCGCTCACTCTGTTCCTGATGTTTCAAGGGGGGATCGGACGGGAGTTTTTCGGGACCATCGGGTACGGCCAACACCTTTCGCTCGTATTCTTGTGGTTATTCGTCGTCGTGTCGCTGCGCTATGCGCGAGACGGTCTCCCCGGTGGGCTCATTCTCGCCGGGCTTCTCGTTTTCGGAGGCGCGCTCGTCCACGTCGACGTGGTGATCCATTGGGCACTTGCACTCGCCGCTTTTCTTGTATTCCACAAGACGTTTGGATTCACCACGCGCAGGGTGCTCGCTCTGGCGCTTGTCACCGCCGTCTGCGCGGGAGTCGTCGGGGTGTGGAGGGTGGCGACGACTTACGAGGCGGGAAACGTTCTTCATTCCCACCCGCAGGGGCTTCTGTACTTCTTCGAGATCGGCGACCGATTTTTCATACCGAGCCCGGCGGAAATCGTGAGAAAGAACGGGCTGCTGTTCTTTGCCGGGTTTCTTTTCGTTCCATTCCTCCCGTTGCTCAATAGACACCGGCGATACGGGTTGATGATCTTTGCCTTGAGCCTTCCGCCCGCCGTCACCGCGCTCAATCCCTTCCTGTGCCCGATTCTATACGGGAAGCTTTACTATCTCGTTCACCGGTTTCTGCTCAATATCCCTTCTGTTATCGTCACCGCGCTCGTCGTTGGAACTCTCGTCTCGTCCGCGAGAAGGGGTGGCCTCGGACGCAAGGCGGTTTGCGCGGCGCTGATATTCCTCTGGGCGAGGGTGTTCGTGATTGCGACGGGAGGATGGTTCGACGATGCCCGCGCGGCGCAACGCGGCCGTGGCGCGCCGGTGATATCCGCCGAGATGTCCGAAGCGGTCCGCTTCATCAACGAGAAAACACCGGCAAAGAGCGTTGTTCTTTCGGACGCCGTGACGAGCTATGTGCTCGCCGCTCTCTCGCACGCAAAGGTCGTGGCGGTGCTCGGCCAGCACGGGAGCCCCAGCGATCGTTACCCGCTGGAACGGCTTTCGGCGGTCCACACGGTCATGTCACCGTACACGTCTCAGCTCGAAACGGTCGCCGCGATCCGGAGATTTCGCGTGGAATACGTGGTCGTGAACGGCGCGCTCGACGGTCCCTACCACGGGTTCCTCGCCGATTGGGATCCCGGTTTCAAGACGATTCTCGAGGGGAAGCTCGGGACCTTGAAATCGGTGTTCAAACGGGTTTACGCCACGGATCGGGTGGTCATCTACCGGGTGGAGGGGACGTCCTTCAATCGAATCACATGGAGTCCCGTATCCCCGTATCTCGATTCGCCGCGCGCGACGATGGAGGTGTGCGGCTACTTGGGCGGGAGCGGGGGCGTAAGCGTAGCCGAGATGGGTGTCGATCCACGGAAGACGCTCCCTGGCGAGACGCTCCATGTGACCGTCGGCTACCGGAGGGAACCCGGCGCGAAGCCTCGGCTGCCCGTTACGCTCCGGCTTCGATTCGAGGACAAAGCGTACTTCGAGAGGGCGTGGAGCTTTCCGGGCGATAAGTACGTCCGGCGGTTTCGCGAGAGACAGGAAGGAATCTTCCGACGGTTCCGCGTCGACCATGAGCCTTTTGGAGGATATCTGGCGGCTCAAGAGTGGCCCGACGACCGTCATTGTTACGAAGAGATCGAGGTGCGTCTGCCACGCGCTCTCGGAGAAACAGTCTACGAAATCCAGTGGCAGCTGGTCGAGGAACCTCTGCTCCCCAATTTCGCGTTCCGCGATTTTCTGTTCAACGAGGACTCCTACGCGGGGAGCCCGTGCACGGAGGTCGAGGTGCGGCGCCAGCTGGTCCGTTGACGCCCACATCGATTGGGGTTGGCCCCGCTGAGAGGGCGGAAGCCTGGAAAACGTAATAACGTTTGCCATGAAGAACGACAGATCTCCGATACGGATCTGCTTTACCGTCGACGCGGCGTACGCCGGCGGCGCGGAGAAGTATGTGTCGCTCCTAGCCTCGGGAATCGACAGGGACGCGTTCGAACCGATCGTTTTGGCGAGAGCGAACCCGCGGCTCGATGATTGGTGCGGCCGGCTCGCCGTGTCCGGCGTGCAGGTGGTCCGCGCGCCGATGGATCTCCCGTTTCGACCGCGCGATGCATTCTCGATCTGGGAGGAGCTTTGGCTGGCCGCACCGCACGTGGTCCACATCAATATGCCCGGACCGCACGATGGACAAATGGGGCTTCTCGCACCGCTCGCGAGAGCGGCGGGGAGCGCCGCGGTCGTCGTGACCGAACATCTTCCCCGCGTGGAGCCTCTGTGGAAAAGGGCGTTGGTGAAGCGCTTTTCGTATTCCTTTGTCGATCGGGTGCTCACGGTGTGCCGGTCCAATCTCGCGCACCTCACCGAACGGCAAGGCGTCCCCGAATACAAGACAGCGGCGGTGTACAACGGAATTCCCAAGGCCTACGGATCGGGCCGCGACGAGTGGCGCGAGACGTCGCGGCGATCGCTCGGGCTTCGGACTTCAGACATCGGAATCGTCTTCGTCGGGAGTCTGATCGAGCGCAAGGGTATGGGGATCCTTCTCG
>Ga0315288_10004385_pt1 | contig 17944 bp, 16 predicted proteins | sample YL17G11_20_MG_FD_203454 | JGI IMG/M metagenome (GOLD analysis project Ga0315288, IMG submission 203454) | Sediment microbial communities from Yellowstone Lake, YNP, Wyoming, USA - YL17G11_20 | ecosystem: Environmental > Aquatic > Freshwater > Lake > Sediment | place: USA: Wyoming | collected... | reverse complement strand
TTTCCTTAAAGGCTCAATTTTGGGGGTAAAATGGGCACTTTAAGCCCTGAAATAGGCCATTTTTCACACATAAAACACATGATATCAAAGAGTTGGTTTGGTCCGACCACGAACCGAAGGAAGATCTCCTTGACCTGCCGGAGAACTCTTGCGCTACCTAAAGTGATAATCATCCAGAAATTGAATGAGGCAGTAAGGGGATGGGTCGGTTACTTTTACTATGGGAATTGTAGCCGGAACATGGCCACTACCAAACGGTTTCTGGAAGAAAGAGTACGCATCTACCTGAGACGGAAGCAGGCGAAGAAAAACAGAGGCTATCGCCAGTATCCCAATCAATACCTTTACGCAAATCTGCATCTTTACAAGATTCCGACCACCGCTCCATGGACCCAGACTGCGAAAGCCTCTGGAAGAAGATGATCGGAAAGCCGTATTCGGGAAAACTGAATGTACGGTTTGACGAGGGAGAGCTGGAGATAGAGCCTTAGCTACTACGCCAGCTCTCTACTCTACCGCAGGAAGATTTTCTAAACAACGATAGAAGTTGATCATCTCTCAGCCGAAACTTTTTCAACCAGTCAAACGGACTTAACGAACCCAACGAACTCAACGATCCCAACGGTATTAGCGATCTGAACGAACTCAATGGCTCTAACACGAAGAAAATAGCGAAAGAATTCAACAAGGTTTCTATCCCATGTACGCATCTACGCATTGACGTGTTTAGGCTTTCAGCTTTGAGCCTTCAGCTTTGAGCTTTCAGCTTGTTCCAACGGTATTAACGATCTCAACGTTCTCAACGCTCTGAACGCCCCCGACGTAATGACAAAAGTGAGAGAATTCAACAACGTCCCCCGAGGCTGCCACTTACGTGTTGAAGATCTATTTTGTTGTCCTGTATGCAAGAGCTCTCTTATTCATGACTCAGATTATTTTCAATGCAATTTTTGCGGTGGAAGATTTTTTAAGAAGGGGGAGGTTTATGATTTTCGCATCAAAGGAGATCTCTGGGACGTAAAGAAAAGTGAAAAATTGGTTTCAAGTTTATTAACATCCCCTCATTCAACTTGGTTCAGTAATCTTTTTCAGAAATTTCCCGCAAAGCAGTATATTCACCTGATGAATGACCCACGCTTAGAGGAAATCGACACATACATGAATAAACTGAATAAAGGCGGGATCAACATCGGCCAAAGGTATGATAAAGAGATCCTGGCTGAAGGGAGTCTTCGAGACCTGCATGAATTGGCTATAACGATGAGATATGTCCCGGATACCAAGAGCAAGAAGGTTGCATTAGATATTGGTTGTGGAACATTAAGAGGAACGAAAAGGTTATTATTGAAAAATTACGAGAGGATTGTAGCAATTGACCTCTTGCCGGAATTAATGCTACATGGGTATGGAAAGTTAGGAGAGAAGGAAAGGGAAAGGGTGATATTGGTTAAAGCAGATGTTCGGTTTCTGCCTCTTAAGGACGATGTAGCCGACCTGGCTATCTCTCTTGAGCTGTTTGAACATATAGATTGCCCTTTGCTCATGCTTATGGATGTGCGAAGAGTCCTTAAGGATGATGGTGTGGCAGTATTTAACACGTGGCATGCTCTCCTACCTGGAAATCGTAGAAATATTTTAAGAAAGGGCAAGTCCTATTATGAAAATGGTTTTTTCTATATCTTTTATGAGGCGCCAGACATCAAAAAGATATTAAATGCCGTTGATGTTGGTTATGTTATTAGGCCATGTGGCTGTGCATTGGGAAGACGATTGCTCTCTGTATTAGGAGAAAATGTTGGCAAGCTTTTCCTTAGACCCTTAGTTGTGGTTGATAATTTACTTAGTTTCTTTTTACCTCGTTTCCTATTTCCTTTTTTGGTTTTCATACTTAGAAAGCGATGAAATCAAAATGGTGGCGATTTCACGATAGTCGATCAATTGATGATGCTACCCTTGTACCCCAAAGAGCGTCATGAAAAGTTATAGAAAAGAATTTTATGAGAATCCCGAATTATGGAAGACGGACTATCATGACATACAAGTCGAGCGGGAAAGGATTCAGGAAATTAAAAAGATAATTCCTCTTGATGCCGGGAGTATTTTAGATGTTGGTTGTGGAAATGGCTTTTTTATTAATTCTTTAATAAATAGCGGCCATCGATATGACAAGTTGGTTGGTTTGGATATAAGTAAAGAGGCACTAAAATATGTAAAAACAGAGAAAGTTCAAGGAACTATTATCGATCTGCCTTTTGAGAGTAGTAGTTTTGATTTAATAACTTGTTTGGAGGTATTGGAGCATTTACCATGCGAAGATTTGTTGAAAGGAATTCTTGAACTTCAAAAAGTAAGTAGGAAATATATTCTTGTTACGGTGCCAAATGGTGAAGGTCTGGAGCGTTCTTTGGTAAGATGCCCAGAATGCTATTGTTGGTTTAACCCTGGTTTGCATATGAGAAGTTTCAATAAAGAAAAATTACAGTACATATTTAAGGATTTCAAGTTAATTGTTTTTGAGGAGATGGGGCCCAAAAGCCAGAAAGAAGCTTTTCTTTCATATCTACCGATTCTTTTCTACAGATGGAAGAAACCTCTGCCACCAGAAAATTCGGTTTGCCCTCAGTGTGGTTATTTTTATAAAAGGGATCAAAGTAAAAAAGTACATGAGCAATTACATAGATTAAATTTAAAAAAAGTACTTATCTTGCTGGTTAGGTTTTTGGGAATAATAATAGGGCATCCAGAAGGCAAGAGTTATTGGCTTCTTGCCTTATATGAGAGAAAATGACATCTAGTTTCGCGGAGAATACTTTAATCACATTTGTTACTCGTGTTTTGCAACTCATTTCGGGGATTGGAACCTCAGTTATTATTGCGCGGGTTCTAGGTCCTGAGGGAAAAGGAGTTTATTCCCTCGTAATCCTATTTCAAGCCCTTGTCATTGGTTTCACTGATTTTGGAATTGGTCCTGCGTCAGTGTTCTATATCGGGAAAAAGAAATATTCGATAAAGGAAGTTTTTGGTGCAAACGTTATTTTTTCAATATCGATTGGGCTTTTTGCAGTTATGTTAGGGATGATAGTTATTTTTGCATTTGGAAATAAAATATTTCCAGGAGTTCGTACCGAATACTTATTTTTGATCCTAATCTTAATTCCTCTCTGGTTCTTTTTAAACTATATAATTAACATCTTATTAGGCCTTCAAGAAATCAAACAATATAACTTAATGCAATTATCGGTGTCATTAATCTTTTTAATTTTAATAACTTTAAGCGTATTGGTACATCACCTTAGTATTAGGACAGCAATTATCGCTCTGATAATTTCAAATGCTTCTGTATGCATAATGGTTTTTTGTCAAGCAAAAAGAGCTACGGATGGATTAACTTTTTCGCTTAATAAAGGTATTATTAGAGACCTCTTCTTATACGGAATTAAGAATTACTTAGGCAATATTCTTTCTTTTTTTCACTATAAAATAGATATGTTTTTGATAAATATATTTTTAAGCCCTCGGGCAGTGGGTTTGTATTCAATCGCCGTTGGGTTGGCAGAACAGACATGGGTTATTTCTGCATCGGCAAGCATAGTACTTTTCGCGCGAGTTGCTTCTGAGACAAACGAAAATAAGCTAAAAGAATTTACGCCATTGGTCTATCGTAATATTTTAGTTATCACACTGCTGGTAAATATTTTGCTTTTTGCCATCGGGCATTGGTTAATAACCTTGCTCTATTCTGAGCAATTTGGGGATTCGGTTTTGCCTTTTCAGATACTATTAATGGGTACGCTGATGATGAATGCATGGAGGATATTAGCTAATGATTTATATGGGCGGGGGAAGCCAATGCTAAATACGTATATAACTGCAGGTGCAGTGGCTTTAAACACAATGTTAAATATTATCTTTATTCCGAAATTAGGTATTGCAGGAGCAGCATGGGCTTCATCGATCTCTTATGCTATTGTTTTGATTGCTATAACAATGGTTTATGGCAAAGTATCTGGTAATAGAATAAGAGATATAATTTTGATTAAAGCTTCTGATCTTAGGCTTTATCAACAACTTATTATCTCTATTAAGAATAGATACCTTGTTCCATCAAAATAAACTATGAACCATAGACTAAAAACATATCTTTTCTTTTTCATTGTTGATGATGGGGGTTTTCCTTATGCAATCCCAGGAGAAGAAGAGAGTAAATTGGATATGACAACTTATAATATATTAAAGCTTGCTATGGAATGTGACGTAAGAATTCCAATTTGTTTTACAATGAAGTACCTCGATAAGGAAAATATTTCTTGTTCTATTGGTCCCAGATGATTCTTTCTTTTCATGGGAGGAGCTCCTTTCTGTACGGGTCCCTCTGAATTTAGTTAATGGTTAAACCTAAGTATACCCTATGCCCTTTTTATAGGATTTTAATCAGATGATCCGAAAACGTATCACAGAAAAAGAGCTCTACCAACACTCAAAAGAAGCTAAAATCAGGAAGAAAATATTAATAATTACTATCTTCATTGTAGGTTTTTTGTGCTCAATTTCTGTGGCCGAGACGGGTATAGAACCCTTTTTCCCCTCATTATATGGCGGGAAACTATTTTTAACTGAGGCTTTCAGCGAGATTGTGCAGTTAAATTGCGGCGAGGAGGTAAGAAAATCAGATTATGAGAGCGTAGTTATTGATCTCTATAGAGGTAGTATTTCAAGTCAGGCCAGGATAGCAGATACTATATCTCAGGCGGCTGCCTTTAAAAGTGGAGTCTTGTTCATTCATTCAGGTATTTGGAATATAGGGTCAGATTTAATAATACCATCGAACTTAACTTTAAAGATACAGAGAGGCGCTATAGTTCATTTATCAAATAAAGCTACTCTTAGAATTAACGGGAATTTGGAATGTGGGTTATATGGGGTTTTTGATGGAGACGGAACTGTATTGTTTGGTCCTGGTTCTGTAAAGGAGGTGTACCCTCAATGGTGGGGTGCGAGGGGGGATAATTCTAACGATGATACTTATGCGCTACAAGCCGCTTTTGATTCAGGATTTGCTGTTTTTTTGCCCTCAGGAACATACCGAAATACTGGTTTGAGTATTAATAGAAACAATTTTTCATTAAGTGGTCATATTGGAAGTGTTACGACCCATGGTGAAGGGGCAAGATTAAACTTTACTTCGAAATTTGGAACTGCAATAGAAATAAATCCTTCTTGTCAGAGAGTGGAAATTAAAAACGTGACATTGATAGCAGATAGCAGAAATGACAATACAGCTTATGGAATAAGAGGTATGAAAACAATTAGAGACTCTCTGATAGAGGGTTTGTATATTTATTACTTCAAATATGGGGTAGTTCTTAAAGATGGTTTACACACCACCTTGAGGAACATAAGGACTTATGGACAGACTGGGGCTTCAGGAAATCCTATCCCTGGGAGCACAGGAATACAAATCGGTGAAGATAATAAGAGCTCTTGTACTACAATTACTTTACAGGATATCTATGTTTCCAAATATGAAATTGGTATTTACAACAAATATGCAGAAAATACGATGATGATACATCCGATTGTCGAAGGGTGTGGTACTGGTATTCTAAATTCAGCTAAAGGAAATGGTATAATTATACAGCCTTATTTTGATGGAAATACGGTGATAGATATAAATTCCAGTAGCCATTTACAAGTTTATTCGAACAGATATTTTCCTACCGGTGTTAATGTGAACTCAAATTACCAAGCGTACAGGCAGATACCGCATACTAACGTAGCATTGTTATGTTATCGTGCAAATACAGATCAGGATATTAGAAGCTCAGAAGAAACGAAGATTGAATTTAATGCGGATTTATATGACGCATATAATTACTATGATACGTCGAATTTTATCTTCACAGCACCCTATAGTGGTTTCTATTTAATTTATGTACAGGCGAGTTTACAAAATATTAAAGCAAATAAGAGATTACAATTGCATATTAAGGTAGGCACAACAACGAAAGCATACAGCTATACTACTGTAACCGTTAGCGGTTCATATCATACTATATTTGCAACGGCAATGACGTGGTTGGATGCAGGAGAAAAGGGGTTGAGTGTCACGATATATCATGATGATGTGGATACGAGAAACATTCTGAAAGGAGAAGGTAATACATTTATGTTAATAAAACTACTTTAGCAATATAGGGTAGCATTTTACGTGTTTTTAAACTTAAGAATTTAGGAGAATAGGGCGAATTTTATAAAATTGATAGAGATAAAAAGCTTTCCTTTTAACTTGCTAAAGATTATGTTTTTTAAATACTTATTTTTCATTATTGTTGATGACGGCGGTTTCGACTATGCTATAGAAGGGGAAAAAGAAAGCAAGTTGAGTATGGAAACATATCACAATATATTAAAGCTTGCTATGGAATATGACATGAGAATTCCAATTTGTTTTACAATGAAGTACTTCGATAAAGAAAATATTTCGAGTTTAGGAAAGCATTTAGGATATGTCGATGAATTGGTACGCTTTTTGAAAAATAATAGGAAATATATTGAAATAGGTTATCATGGTTTAACCCATGAGTATGATGACCATGCTGGGGAGTTTTTTTGTCTTGATACAGGAAATCGTGTTTCTGAAAAGATACAGAGAGATCATATTGAGAAAAGTAAACAAATATTTGATTACTGGGGGCTAAAATTTCCGGAAATATTTGTCCCGCCCTATCATGCGTGGGAAGAAGGGGTTACTGACAAAATTTTATCAGAATATGGTGTTAAGTATCTAATATCTTACAGGAATATTAGATATAGTGGCTATAGGTATAAATGGGAAGGATCAAGATATCTCGAATTTCTTCCCAGAAGGAGTCTTGGTCTTAATGGGGCTGATTATGATGTTCACCCAGATATGATCCGAAAGATTAAATTGTTCCCAGAAAAAAAACTTGTGGATTTTGTAACCTGTCATATTATTCCCCAAAGGTTTCTTACAAGAATAAGAATTGCAAAATCTTTTTTCAACAAGCCGGTTCATAGCTACATGACCCACATAGGTAACTTTTCAGGACAGCCCATGGATTTCTGGTACAAGATTTTTGATTTCGTCATAAACAGGAAAGATTTACGGCTCTGTAAATCCAATGAAGAGGCCGTGTGTCTTTATAAGGAGCTGACTGCAAAGAGTTGAAAAGTGAATGATTTAAGAACCCTATGGCAGGGCACATTTGAAATGTGGCAGAATGGAGAGTTTGGTGAAATATATGCTCAATATAACCATAGAAAGCTCTATTTCCTAAATGGAACTCAACTTTTTGTTTCACACCGACCGATAATCGGCAATACAACACTTTATTCATATTGCGGGCCAGCTACCGGAGAATGGATAATACAATTAAAATCTTTTGCTACGGGCTTGAAGGTAGCAACAATTTGGATTTACAGCATAAATCCGTTGGAGGATCTGAAAGACTTTTCTAAAGAAGAACAATTGACACTTGTCATTGAGTTGGCCGATGAGGAGCAGATAATATGGAAAAAAGTTGGCGACAAAACAAGAAACATGATTCGCAAAGGAAGCAAGATGGGTGTTAGTGTTGAATTAGCAGAAACGGAAGATCAGTTTAGCGATTGGTGGAGAATTTACTCTGATATTACACAGACAAAAGGCTTTGGCAGGCAAAATCATTTTCTTGTTAAAGAACTTTTCCTGAGGAAGAACCTTTCTAAACTTTTTGTTTCAATCAAAGAGGATAAAATCATAGGTGGGAGTTTTTTTCTCGTCAACAAATATCCTATCTACTGGTTAGGAGCTTTTGATAGGGCATACGGAAATGTTGCACCTGGTCATATTAATATATGGGAAGCAATGCTTCACTTCAAAAAAAATGCTTATCTATTGATGGACCTTGGTGGAATTGCATCAGATAAGCATCAGGATGGCATAACAACATTCAAAAAAAGTTTAACAAGAGAGGTGCAAAAGGGATATATCTACGTAGTTCCTATTAACCATTTAAAGAGACGCATTCTGGAATTCCTGTCAAAAGCTCGACGCTAAGTATATTGTATTGCTTCGTTAATAAGTATCAACGCCTGAATAATCAAGAGCATATAAACTTTGAAACTTGCCTTTTTAGCTGGGGCCAATTCCATTCATTCTCAACGATGGGTTACCTATTTTGCCGAAAGGGGGCATCATGTTCATTGGTTTTCCCTTGGGATAGGAATAAATTCTAGATTGAATAACATAGGAAAAGTAAACTTTTATGAATTCAAAAAGTCCTTTCTGAGACCACTGAGGCCATTTTCATATGGCATTCATCTTAGAAAAATATTAGGGGAAATAAATCCGGATATTTTGCATGCTCATCAGGTTTGGATCGATGGGATACTCGGAGCTTTCAGCGGGTTTCATCCCCTTATAATAACACCATGGGGTTCTGATGTTTTAATCTTGCCAAGCTTGGGAATGGAAAAGCCATTGACGAAATATGCTCTCAGAACAGCAGACCTCATAACATGTGACGGTGAAAACACGAGAGAAGCGATAATAAAATTAGGTGCGCTTCCACAAAAGATTGAGATCATCCGTTTTGGTGTCGATTTGGAGAAATTTAGAGCTGCCCCCAAACAGAAATCCTTTATTGAAAAGCTGGATATTGGCGACTCTCCGGTCGTAATTTCATTGCGAAGCCTAAAACCTATTTATGATATAGGGACTCTTATTAAAGCGATACCGATCGTTTTAAAGGAGATTACTGGAGTAAGATTTATAATCGTTGGTGGAGGACCTCAAAAAGAGGAATTAGTTAACTTAGCGAAAGATCTTGGGGTATCGGGTTCAATTAGATTTACTGGCGAAATACCCAATATTGAAATTCCAAAATACCTGAATTTGGCTGATGTGTATGTATCAACTGCTTTATCCGAGAGTTGTATCGCTGCCAGTACCGCAGAGGCGATGGCGTGCGGTTTGCCTGTAGTTGTAACGGATTCAGGAGATAATTGGAAGTGGATTAAGAGCGACGAGAATGGCTATGTGGTGGCTAAAGGTGATTTTGAATCGCTTGCTCATAGAATTGTCTATTTACTAAGTAATCCTGATATCGCAAGGCGCTACGGAGAGAATAATAGGCGTGTAATCGAAGAAAAAAATAATTATCATCTTGAGATGGAGAAGATGGAAGATATTTACATGAGGTTAGCCTGTAAAAATCAATAGAGGATGATGCACCAGTGGAGTAGCTATGAGGGGTGGTATCATACAGGTCCTGAAGAAGTATCCACATATTCATAAATTGATGCAGTTTGTTTATTGGAAAGTACGTGAAGCAAAAGCACGGATTCTGGGGACTAAGATCGAAGAGAAAAAATGGTCCAAAATGCATCTTAATAAAGGCGAAGGATGGATAAGGGAGTGTTGGGAGAGTAAAAGAAACCCTCACCGACAGTTTGTGCTTTCGCACATAGTTAGGTATGCTCCTTTTACGACCGTTCTTAAGGTTGGATGCAATTACGGGCCAAATTTATACAATATTGCAAAATTCTTTCCCGATGTAGAAGCAAGAGGTGTTGATATAAATCCCGTAGTCGTTGAAAAAGGCAATGGGTTTTTTGCTGACGAGAGGATGACGAACGTGAGATTGTCAGTAGGTGTGGCTGATGATCTATCAGAATTTGGGAATAGAATCTTCGACATTGTTCTCACAGACGCCGGTCTTTTATACATTGGTCCTGATAAGATTCTTAAGGTAATACGTGAACTATTTCGTGTTGCCCGACGATCGCTCATTCTGGTCGAATGGCATTGTGGATTAAACGAAAGTGATCCGGTTGGTCTGGGAATTTACTACAAAGGATACTGGAAAAGAAATTATCTTAAATTATTGAGACCATTTGCAAATGAAGAATGCATTTCCCTTACGAAGATACCGGAAGAGATTTGGCCAACAGAAGGGTGGAAACATTTCGGTTATGTAATAGAGGTTAATTTGCAGCCATATTTCTAAAGCCTAGATATGTGTATTTATTTATAAAGTAGAATATCTATTATGAAAAGAGTTTTAGTAATTGGTCATTTTTGGCCGTACCACCCGGGGGGAAGTAAGAGGGTATTAGGGTTGGCGAAATATCTTCCTGAATTTGGATGGGAGCCAATTGTTCTCACAGCTACGCTCTGTGACAAACCCGATTTTCAGTGCAGGGTCATTGAGACCCTCTCCCGTAATACAGTTGTTGAGTTCAAGAAGTTTTTGCGGTTGAATCCGAAGAGAGGATTTCAGGAGCAATTAGGGATTCCTTCTAAAATAATACATAAGAAAGCTTCTCCTACCGCAAGAATCGCAAAACTTTTTGAAGCCGTTATCACTTACCCTGACATAGAAAGTGGATGGAAATCATTTGCACTCGAAGCTGTAAAGAAATGTTTTTTAACTGAGAGAGTTGATGCCCTTCTCAGTGTTTGGCCGATAACCGCCCATATCATTGCGAAGGGGTTGAAGGAGGAATATAAACTTCCATGGTTAGCCGATTTTCCTGATCTTTGGTCAGAAACTTATGCCTATAGTTACGGCCGAATAAGAAAATGGTTTGACCGAAATCTTGAAAAAAGAACGCTGCGACGTGCCGATATTTTAACCACCTCATCTTGGCCACAGACCGAAGTTATGAGAAACATACATGGCAGGCAGGATATCTTAACAATCACTATTGGGTTTGACCCAGAGAAGATTAATGAGCCTCCTATGCCATTAACCGAGAAATTTACGATCACATACACCGGTATTTTTTATGGTGAGAATCGAAATCCTTCAAAATTCTTCGAGGCATTGCACGAGTTGCTTTCGGAAAAATTAATCATCCAAGATGATGTACAGGTGAGGCTCTACGGCCCTCCGGCAAAGAGTGTCGAAATGGAAATCGAGAAACTTAACTTATCCCCCGTAGTGAAACAACACGGAGTAGTCCCGTGGGAAGAGTGTCTGAAGAGGCAGCGGGAGTCTCAATTGTTGTTGCAATTGAATTGGGAAAATAAGAAAGAAAAAGGGGCTTATTCAGGGAAAATCACCGAATATCTTGCTGCCAGAAGACCTGTCCTTTCTGTTGGGGGATGGGGCAATGATGTCACGGAGGAGCTCTTTCAAGAAACTAAGGTAGGTGCTTATTGCCCGAATGTTATGCAGATTAAGGAAGCACTGCTTAAATATTATTTAGAGTATAAACAGAGGAGAAAGGTGATCTTCCAGGGCGACATTAGCAGAACTGATAAATACAGCTATCGCGAAATGGCAAAGAAATTTGCCACCCTCTTAAATTTGATATGTTCCAAATAAAAAGGGCCTTTACAAGTGTTCGTAATATTGTTTTCAGGCAGCCGACAATTTGAATCTCAGATTCAATAAATTGGCACTGTTGGCTGAATAATTCACCAAATCGAATTATTGTTGGCCTTCTATTAATGGTGATATTGATTCCTTAACAGAAATTAATTCATCACAAAATAATCAGGAGACCAAAAGTTTATAACCTAATATGAATAAGGCCGAGTTAGCTATTACAGTGCTGTCGATCATGATAGGTTTTTTGTTGATGGCCAAGGTGGCCACAAAGCCGAGGTCATTTTGGCCAATGTTGCTCTCTGTTACAATTATTACAGGGGGGATAGTTCTAAAGGGAATTAGCTATATTGATGAATGTCTGGTCGCCTGTATTCTTGTTGGCGTTTATGTTGCATCACCAATCAGGAGGGTCAAATTAAATGATAACAGTAGTAAGGAAGGAGGCAGGTTTAGTAAATTACACACTTATTTTTTTTGGGGAATGATTATTTACATGATTATTGAGAGTGGGCGGGGAATTATTGTTTCAGGAAGTGCAAGACAAATTCGGTGGATTGTTTATTACTTATTAATAGGCCTGATATCTAATGCTATTCAAAAACAGAAATATCATTTTCCGACAGTTAGAAAAGCTGCAATTATAATTACTTTAGCGGGATTAGTTTATTTTTCCTTATATTTAGGAGTAGGAATGTTAATTACCCCTATTGTCGATATCCAGGACAAAACTCGTGGGATTCAAAATGTTTACTGGGGGGGTACTGCTTATGCAACTTTTCCATTGGTTATAGTGTTACCAACAATACTAGTCCTATTCAAGGATGAAAAAGCGAAAATTCGCAGGTTAGCTTGGCTAACATTGTTAGTTAGTGTATTTAATTCCTTTTATTACGGTTCGCGGATCTCGTGGGTATGCTTAACAGTGTTTTTTATTATTTCATTTAAAATAATTGGGTTGCGTAGGTGGTTGGGTTATGGTCTAATTTACTTTTTGATTCTCATTTTTTCATTAATATTTATCTTTTCTGATTATTACAAATTGAGTACTTTTGCCGATATTTTATATAAACCATTTGTATTTTTTGTTAGTAGTCCTGAGACTGCGGATTCAGAGTCACAAGATTATGGGCGCACCGCTGAGATAAAAGTGGCGTTTAAAGCCATATCTTCGCAGCCTGGTACATTTTTGTGGGGCTACGGGCTCAGGACTGCAGGAATTGTAATAGGGCCGTACTTGGCTGAGATGCTCTTTCGGTATGGGAAGTATCGACAAGCATTTAGTTACTATGACACAACTAATATATCAACAAATGGATTTACCGCCATTGTAGTTGAGACGGGTTTAATCGGTTTGTCATTGCTACTTATAAATTTTTATTTTGTAGCACGAAACATTATCGTTGCGAAAGGGAGCCCATTGCGTAGTGTCCTTTTAGCATCACTTGTTTTAACTTTCTTTTGGTTCACGATAACCAATCCATTTGATATTGTATTGTTTTACCTTTTGCTCATGCCAGCAGGACTTCTTATTCAGTTAAGTAAACCCATAGACAAAAATGCACTGCGGGAGGAAAAATATTGGGAGGGTCAAGAAGCTCTGTTGAGTGAAATAGCCTCGGACCGTTCTATGAGTGTGAGGTCTGCCAGAGGCCAGCAAGGTTTTTATGAGATTAAATAAGAGACGATCCTTATTCCTTTTCAGTAGTGTTTGTGTAGGGATGGTGGTGATATTTTTAGTTTTGGCGGACCGATATACAATCTATCTTTACTTAAAATTATTTATTGGGGCAACATTTGCAGGAATTGTTCTATCAAATATAACTGAAGAATTTGCGGGGAAATTGGCTGAGAGAGTTATGAATCTTTTGACAGGGTTCGGATTTAAAGATAGAGACGCTGAGTTGGATGAGAAAGGTGTTCCTGTTGTTAGTTTACGCAGTCTCGGTGGAAAATATTATAACGCAGTCGCAGTTGTCATGATTGGTGAGGAACACTATGCCAATTGGCAGTTTACAAAAGAAGGGCGTTATTTCCAATATTTTATAAACTGCTGTGAGTCTTTATTGGAAAATCTCAAATTGAAAGAATTGAATGGCTTAACATTTGGTGTGTGGGAATATTATTATCCGTGGTCATACAATCTAAAGCCACCTTGGATATCTGGCTTAGCCCAGGGAGTAGGTATTCAGATCATCAGCAGGGCTTACAAGTTATCAGGGGAGGAAAAGTACCTCAAGGCAGCAAAGTATGCTTTTAATGCATTTCTTGTTGAGGTTAAAGATGGAGGAGTAACATACAAAGACGGCGAAAATGAATGGTGGTATGAAGAATACGTTGGTAAGGATGGTGAAATCAGTAGGGTTTTGAATGGCATGATCTACGCTCTGTTGGGAATTCATGAATATTTCGTAAATACTGGTGATAGGGAGGCGCTGATAGTTTTTGAAAGAGGTGTAAGGTCCCTCAAGCGTAATCTCAATAGATATGACAGTGGCTGGTGGACCTACTATGACGATTTGGGTATGATAGCTACTAAGTCCTATCATATTGTTCATCTAAATCTTCTAAAGGGGCTCTATGAAATCACTCATGAGAGATTCTTATTCGAAATATATCAGAAGTGGTCGAACTATAAAAAGGGTTTCTTTACGAGGAGGTTCCTAAAACAGCGGCCGAGATACCACGACTTAATGGTCCTATCATTAAATATTGCCGGTGTTTTTTTGGCTTTGATGTTTTTGAGATTATTTATTTGCCAATTGATCCCTAGCCTCCTTCATTCCATCTAACCTATGAGAAAGTGTTGCCATATAACCTCTGTTCATCCAAAATTTGACACAAGGATTTTCTACAAGGAATGCAAAAGTCTTCATAAAGCTGGATATGATGTTGTCCTGATATATTCCGGTGATAGAAATGACATAGTCGATGGTATAAAAATAGTTGGCTGTACAAAAGCCAAGAGTCACATTTGTCGGATATTTCGGACGCTTAAGCTCTTGTTAATTGCTTATAGACAAAATGCGGATTTATACCATGTTCATGACGTTGAATTGTTAGCGGTAGGTCTTTTTTTGAAATTATTTGCTCGCAAGAAAGTGATCTATGATGTTCATGAGGATTTTCCAGAAGCTATATTATCAAGGGAATGGCTTCCCAGATTATTAAGGAAACCATTATCTATTCTAACGAGTGTTATCGAAAAACTCATTTCCCAGGAATTTGACTGCATAATTACGGCTACTCCCGATTTAAAAAACAAGTTTAAAAAATGCAGAAATGTCATTGACATTAGGAACTATCCGCTTGTGGACCTAATTCCCATATCCCTGTTTAGTACAGAGAAGAAACACGGCAATGAAAATAATTTGATATATGTCGGAGGGTTGGAACGGGTTAGAGGGACAAGGGAAATTATTCAATCATTAAAATTTATCAATCCAGAATACAATGTGAGGTTAAGATTAATCGGCAGTTTTTCGGAACGGGATTTTGAAAAGGAAATGCTAAATATGCCTGAGTGGAAACAGGTTAAATTTCTAGGAAGGTTATCCCCAGAAAGAACATATGAATATTTGGCGCAGAGTGATATCGGTCTTGTGTGTCTGTATCCATTGAGACGATTTCTGACCAGCTATCCGGTGAAGATGTTCGAGTACATGGCTGCGGGAATTCCAGTTGTTGCCTCGGATTTCCCTTTGTGGAGAGAAATTATTGAAGGCAACAGTTGTGGTATGTGTATCAAGAGTTTGAAACCTGAAGAAATTGCGAGGGCGATTAACTATTTACTTGCGCACGCGGAAGAAGCACGTATGATTGGATTAAATGGTCGTAAGATTATCGAAAAGAAGTATAATTGGGATCACGAGGTTAGAAAGCTTACCAAAGTGTATGAACAGCTTTTTCAAAGCTGACGCATGTTCGATTGCTAATCCTAAGTAAATTTCACGCAGCATGCAGGTTTAAGCTAGCATGTTTTGCCTTGTTTTAGTAGGCTACCAATGAAAATAAAAGAAACGGTTGGTATAATTTATGGATTTTCAAACAGAGATCAACTTCGGCAATGGGAGACGCGGCTAATAGGCCGTGGAGGTTATGCTCGTTTGGCTTATCACGGTTGGTGAACGTTTACCAAGTGACGGCCCGAATGAAAGGCTTTTTCGGACTGGGATCTTGGCAAAGCTACTTGTTGAGAGAGGGCATCGAGTCGTTTGGTGGACATCCTCCTTCGACCACGTCCAAAAAAGTCAGCGCGTTTCTTCAGACACATATATTGACATCAATGAACGATATCGAATTTGGTTTCTACATTCAAACTCATATAAACATAACGTGTCACTCAGCAGAGCACTCAACCATTATGGCATTGCTCGAAAGTTTAAAAAATATGCTAAGGCGAGCCCCCTACCTGATTTGATTTTGTGTTCTCTACCAACCCTGGAACTTAGTTCAGCCGCTACCGAGTTTGGGAAGGAGAGAGGAATCCCCGTTGTGCTTGATATCCGGGATCTCTGGCCCGACATCTTTCTGGATGTGGTGCCGAAATGGACGCGGTGGTTTGCCAAGTTAGCCTTATTCCCGGCATTTCAAATGTTGCGCAGAGCATGCTCAAAAGCGAGAGCAATCGTTGGTATAGCTCCGGGATTTGTGGACTGGGGTGTTAGAAATGCCGGACGATCACAAAGTGATTTAGACAGGGATTTCCCGCTTGCTTACGTTGCTGAACCCCCTTCGGAAGTTCAGCTCACAAAGGCATCGGAATTTTGGCATGAACGGCGGATCAACAAAGAAAATGGCGAATTCGTAATATGTTACATCGGCAATCCAGGACGAGTTGTGAAATTAGAACCCGTCTTGGAGTCTGCACGAATACTGCAGATGCAACACCGGCCATTTAGATTTGTCATTTGTGGCAACCACGATAAATACAAAAATACAGCCTACGGTTGCAATAATGTTCTCCTGCCAGGCTGGATCGATGCCTCCGAAATTTGGGCGCTTATCAGAATTGCATCCGTGGGTTTGCTTCCTTACATAAGTCGCAGGGATTTTGAGCTCTCCATGCCTAACAAGGTGATTGAATATATGTCGGCTGGTCTACCCATTTTATCGAGTGTTGGAGGTGAATTGGGCCAATTTATAGAAAAGCAAGCTATAGGGATGGCTTACCACGAAAATGACCCTAACACTTTGGTTAAGTGTTTATGCAATCTATTCGACAATCGGGACCTTCTTAAGAATTTATCTGCTAACAGCTATGAATTGTACAAATCAAAATTTATAGCAGAAAATGTCTACAACGATATGATCGATTACCTAGAGGAAGTGGGCAGATTGAGATCGACCCAAATCGCTTGAAGGCTCACAAAGACTGTATCGAGTAATAATTATATGGAATACTTAATTTTTTTTCGAGAGGGTCCTGAAAGACGCCGTAACGCAACCAGTAATCTTGGAAAGTACCGGTTATGTGTTTGGAAACCATCAAAGATCCGCTTGTATCCTTATGGAATAAAGGGTATAATGAGGAAGTTGGACTTTATTTCGGTGTGGGTGTTGTATTATCTTTTTAAGCCGTCGGTTAGAGACCGATATAGCGCTTTTTTGTTATACAACGAAGGGGAGATTATTCATCAGTCCGTAGTTACTGGAAAATCGTTTAAATATCCCTTCATGAAAGAAGATGATTTACAGATAGGGATGATATTTACGGAGAGGGGGTATCGTCGCAAGGGATTAGCAGCGTATGTATTAAGGGAGATGCTGAACCAATACGAGAAGCCCGGGCGCACGACTTGGTATATTACTGGAAAAGAGAATATAGCAAGTCGCAGATTGGCCGAGAGTTTGGGGTTTTCTGAGTTCTCAGAAGCGATTAGAAGAAATATATTTGTATTTGGGAAATACGAGGTTATTGACGAGAGTGAAAAATTACGCGAAGAAGTTCCAGATTATTCGGCAATTACTGAGGCACCTGGCCAAAAAGCAACGAAAGAACAGTTAGCAAGGCTTTATCAGAGGTATCATTTTGCAAGGCAGTTTGCTGAAGGGAAAGATGTTCTTGAGATCGGTTGCGGCGCAGGCCTTGGTTTGGGATATCTTGGGAGAGTGGCGAATAGAGTAGTTGGTGGTGATATTGAGGAAAAGAATGTGAATCTGGCAAGTGCATATTACAAGAATGAGCCAAACATTACGATCGAGTTGATGGATGCCCATAATATTTCATTCCCTGATAAAAGTTTCGATTTGATACTCCTTTATGAAACCATATATTACCTCAAGGACCTTGAACAATGTATCCGTGAGGCTGCAAGGGTTTTGAGAGAGGGCGGAATTTTCGTCGTTTGCACTGTCAATAAAGATTGGGAGGATTTCCATCCTTCGCCATACACTTACAGATACTTTTCCGCTTCTGAACTCTACGATCTCATTCGAGATAAATTTGAGCAAGTTAGGTTGTACGGAGGGTTCCCCACGGAGCATCGAGGTCCAGGGGGCGAAATTCTATCCTTGATTAAGAGGTCTGCTGTTAGGTTGGACCTCATTCCCGGCAGCCTGAAACGGAGGACATATTTAAAAAGAATTTTCATGGGAAAACTTGTCCC
>Ga0315288_10004384_pt1 | contig 17946 bp, 11 predicted proteins | sample YL17G11_20_MG_FD_203454 | JGI IMG/M metagenome (GOLD analysis project Ga0315288, IMG submission 203454) | Sediment microbial communities from Yellowstone Lake, YNP, Wyoming, USA - YL17G11_20 | ecosystem: Environmental > Aquatic > Freshwater > Lake > Sediment | place: USA: Wyoming | collected... | reverse complement strand
ACATCTTAACCTGGGGCAGAAGGCACTCCCAGGCCCTGCTCGACAAAATGGCCGAGCTATTCGACGTTGATTTATTCGTCCTCGGACATCAACCCCAGGAAGAGGGCTTCTCGCAGGCCGGCAGAAACCTCTTAGTCATCGCCTCCGACCACAACCACGGCTGCATTCTGCCTATCGACCTGGCAAAATCTTACACGATCCAGCGGCTAATCGACTCGATAGTGCCAATAACCTCGATAGCTTGACAACCACGTCCTCCAATGTTATAAATGCGCCGACTTTGAGCGCAAAAGTCGCAAGTATCCCGGCTCCTTTATGCTTGGCGTGCACTTCGCTGAGAAGAAAAGGCTTACGGCAAAGGAAATCAGCTCGATGACCTTGTACTATTATGCAGCAATAATCGTAATTGTCTCCCAACTGCTCTTTCTCTTTCAGTCATTTCGCAACTATCGCTACTTCCTGCAAAAACATGGAAAGGAGCGTCGGTGGCAGGACCTGCGCGTCGCGATTATTGTCCCCTGCAAGGGCCTCGACCCCGACTTCGACAAAAACATCGCCTCTCTCTTCAACCAGAACTATGAAAAGTACGTGCTTTGGTTTGTGGTCGCCGAAGATTCCGACCCGGCCTACGCCGAGCTCTGCAAACTGAAAGACCGCCTGACTAAAAGCTCGAGGGCCCAGGACGTCCGGATTCTCGTCGCCGGCCAGGCGCAATCCTGCAGCCAGAAAATCCACAATCAACTGTACGCCTATAACAGAATCGCCGAAGACATCGATATCCTCGCCTTCGCCGATTCCGACGTCTGTGTCCGCACCGACTGGCTCAGACACCTGGTCTGGCCCCTCCGCGACTACCGCTACGGCGCCGCCGGCGGCTATCGATGGTTCATACCGAAGAGCAACAACCTCGCCACCCTCGCCCTATCCTCAATCAACGCGAAGGTCGCCCAGCAGCTCGGAAACACGCGTTTCAACCAGGCATGGGGCGGCTCAATGGCAATCCGTGTCGATGTATTTCGCAAGGTCGGCCTCGACAAAATCTGGCCAAAAGTCCTCAGCGACGATTTATCCCTGACATACGCCGTAAAAAAAGCCGGAATGAAACTCGCCTATGTCCCCGCCTGCCTCGTTGCAACCTACGAATCAACCACCTGGCCGAACCTCTTTGAATTCGCCCGAAGGCAATTCCTCATCACCCGAATATACAGACCCTGGACCTGGTTCATCGGACTCTGCAGCAGCCTGTATTCGCTCCTCTGCCTCTGGCCCACCGCCGCCCTGGCGGTCTATGCCGCAGCAATCGCCGATAAACGCCTGCCTTTCTTCATCGCCGTGCCAATCGTTTTTTTGCTCTGCGAGACCGGAAAGGCCCTGCTGCGGCAAAAAATGATTGCCAAATTGCTCGAACACGACCGTCATAATCTCAAATGGGCCCGCCTCGCAGACATCTGTCTCTCATGGCTCTGGTCGCTGCTTATGTTCATTCTGATTGCATCCTCAGCCTTCGGCAGAACCATCTGTTGGCGCGGAATATGCTACAGACTCCTCAGCCCGACCGAAACCATAATAGAAACCCACAAAACGAGATAATAAACTCAAACTGACCGGTCCGCCTTGTCATACCTGCGAAAGCAGGTATCCAGTGGTGTGGCGGGTAAGTGGATTCCCGCTTTCGCGGGAATGACATATTGTGCTATGTTCTTATCTAAACAACACTTATATGGGTCGTCGTCCTAAAAACGGTCAGATTGAGATGTTTAGTGGCACGGGCTTCCCAGCCCGTGAACCCAAACCACTCGAATCCCCATCCCACACAACATCTGTCACCGGCGGCTACAAATGATACGGATGCCGCTGTGGCCGACCCATCATCCGCCGTGCCTGCTCATCCCCGACGATCTCCTGCCTGGCCTGGTCCCACTCCAACTTCCGCCCCAGGATATAAGATAGGTTCCCCAAGACACAGAGATTCGCTACGCCAACCGCCGCCTCGATATTCATAATCGTCTTCTTGCCGGTCTTAATCCCCTCAAACCAGTCTTCCTTATGGCCCGGACTCTTATAAACATCTTTGGCGCCCGCAGGCGGCGCCCATTCGCGGGCCTTCTTCTCCGCCCACGTGCCGCCGTCGCCGCCCCAGTGGATAAATTCGCCCTTGCTGCCGCGGTAAATCGCCCCGTAGCCGGGCCGGCTGATCTCGCCCCCCGGCTCCTTGCCCGTTCTCTCTTCGGCCTTGGGCAGCTTATCATCGGGCATCTGCCGCCACGTCATGACCCAGTCCGGATTCTTGAACGTGTAAGTCACGTCCATCAGCACCGCGCTATCCCATAGCCCCTGTTTCGGCGATGTCCCCGTGGCCTCGACCGTCACCGGACCGGTGCCATCGGCGCCCATCCACCACATCGCGCAGCTCATCACGTGCGCGCCGCGGTCCCGAATCTGCCCGCCGCCCGACTCCAACAGCCAGCGAAAAACGCCGTGACAATATCGCTGGTTATATGGCCGCCACCGCAGCGGCCCAAGCCACAAATCCCAATCAAGCTCCTCCGGCGGATCGCTGTCCGGCACGGGATTATTGTCCTCCGGGCTCGGATAGTGGAAGCAATCCACCCTGCTGATATCGCCGATATTGCCGTTCACAAGATAACGGTGCGCCAGATAAGCCTCCGGCTGTGACCGGCCCTGCGAGCCAACCTGCACCGAAACCTTGTTCTTGTTCGCCGCCGCCACCATCGCCTTGCCCTCTTCGATAGTGCAGCACGCGGGCTTCTCAACATAGACGTGCTTGCCGCATTCCGCCGCATGCACCGTCTGCACCGCGTGCCAGTGGTCCGGCGTCGCAATTACAACAGCGTCGATGTCCTTGCGCTCCAGAATATAGCGGTAGTCGCGATAGGGCGTCACACCCGGACCCGCCGTCATAACCGCCTTCGCAAGGCGATTCTCATCCGCATCGCAAACCGCAGCTATCTTCGCCTGGCCTGCGTTCATCCGATCCTTCATATCATTTAGGTGATAGCCACCCATCCCGCCGACGCCGATATGCGCCGTTACTATACGCTCGTTCGCGCCGGGTCTGCCCGCCTTCGCCAATACGCCCGACGGAATCAAATATGGAACACTCGCCGCGGCCCCCGCCGCAGCAAGAAATTCACGCCTGTTGAGTTGATTTGATCGTTTCATGATTCTTATCACCTTTCAGTCTCAGTTCTTCGTCATCAGGCAAGCTGCCGAGAAGCAGCCCCTGAATCGACCTGCCCCAACATCGCCGTCCTATTTCAACGGCTTGATGCTCGTCTGTTTCACAGGCACTAATTTCACGCACTCATACCCGCGCACTTTACCCCCCCGATTCCGCAGGGATTGAGCCAAGTTGGGCTTGAATTCCTCCGGGGCCGACTTGAACCCAGCGCGCAGCGCCGCCAGCGAATTCTTGTCCGGAATCCGCTCCAGAGCCATCCGCGCATCCTCACGAAGCTCCTTGTTTGTAAGCAGCGCGGCTATCGGCTCAACGGCCTTCTTCCGGCCAATCTCCGAGAGCATCCAGAGCACCTCCCGTCGCACCGCAACCGGCTGGCCGTCGCCCAAAAGCCCGGCCAACTTGTCCGCCACCGCCTGCCTCTCTTTGTCCGCGCCGGGCCGACCCGTGTAATGGACGATCTGCCACAACGCGCGCTTCGCCGCACGCGCAACCTCCAGATCCTTATCGGTCATCACTTCAGCCAGCGCATTGACCGCCGTGGCGAACGCAGGCCCGGCCCCGAGCCACGCCTTAGTACGCACCTCGGCGCTGCTGTCCTTGATCTTGGCGATCAGCTCAGCCGCGTCCTTCTTGGACGCAGCATCGGCCACGCCCCCCGCAACAACAGCCGCCCCCGCTGCATGCGCCTTCGTAATGTTATCAATGGTCATAATTCATATCCTTTCCTATTGCCTGAGAATGCACAAGTTACTCTTGAATCCCGGACTATTGTACGTCATCACTCCCCGGCGTCAACGACTTATTCAGAATTCCCCCACTTGGACTTCCCTCCGATGCGCAATCCGCGCCCGCCCTGAACGAGATACAATATGAGATATATCAGATACGATATGCGAGATACGCTTACTCAATATCCGCTATATCGTTTTGAGGTTTGCCGACCAGATAGATTCTGTTCTTGCCGCTCCGCTTCGCGTCCAGCAGGGCCCTGTCCGCCTTCTCGAAAAGCTCCCCTATCGTCGAGCCGTCTCGCGGAAAGCTCGCCAGACCCCCGCTTATCGCCAATTCGCCCTTACCGTCGGGACCCAACAAATTCAGCTCCGCCTTCTCTAATTCTCTGACGAATCGCTTGGCAATATAAATCGCCTCTGCCGGATGGTCCGCTCTCGCCGAGCGTCGCTCGCTTCGCGGACCGCCCGATTCCCGCCGGGGGTCGTCCCAGAAAACCACCGCAAACTCATCGCCCCCAATCCTCCCCACGGCGTCGTGCGCACGACAGCACCGGCGAATCAGAACGGCAGCCTGCTTCAAAATCGAATCGCCAGCCAGATGCCCGTACAGGTCGTTGTAATGCTTGAGGTTATCGACGTCAAAGACAAGCAATGTCACCCGCCCGTCTTCCTCGCCCGCCCGCGCAATAACCTGCCTGGCAAACTCCCAAACGTATCTTCGGTTCTTCAACCCCGTCAGGTCATCCTCGGTGGCCAGCTTCTCAAGATGCATAGTCCTTTCTTCCGCCGCATCGACGCCCTCCTCCCCTTTAGCCGTCGCCGGCAAGCCTGCCCTGAGCGAAGCCGAAGGGGCGACGCTCAACGCACGCCCGAACTCCTGCACTCGCAACGCCAACGCCGAAAAACGAATCGGACAAATCAGGTAATCATCCGCCACGCTCGAACCGTTGTAACTCGAATCAACAAGCCGCATCGCCCCCGGCTCTTCGGACATCTGCGCAAGAAGAATAATTCTCGAATCGCAGCTCTCCCGCAGCGCCTTCAAAACGCTTCGCAACCCGCCGGACGCACCCGACATCACCACCCCGATCGCCGCAAACCTCCTCTTCGACGCCGCATCGATTGCATCAAGTATGTTGGGGCAGACTTCGCAATTCTCCGCAGAAATATCCCCGGCATCGACAAAAGCCCTGCCGATATCGCCGGCCAGGAGAATCTTCCCCCCCTCTCGCCCCGCCCCGCCTAATTTACCGCGAACTCCCATCTATCTCAATCTCCAAGCAAAGCATCCAGCTCGGCCTTAGTTGTGCGAAATTCATCCTTTTCTATCATAGCATAATCCGGCAAAAAGTCAATCAAAACTTGTTTTGAAGGAATCGTCTCCATACCGAATATCGGCCGTTGGTTGGGCCGAATCAATTATCCCCCCCCCAGCCAATGTAGAGCCATGAGCACAAAGTCCTTGAAATCAACTGCGCAGTCGCCGTTGATGTCGCCGGCGACGATGGTTTCGCAAGGCGGTTTCCCGAAGTATGACTTGCTCGCCTCAGCCGTCCCGCCATAAGCGCCCATATTGATTCGCCCGCCGTTGGGGAACGGTTCAAGTCCTATCGGACTCATCGGGTCCCCCGCGTCAATACAAGGGCTGGTAACATCGTCTATCACCCATCGTCCTTCGCTCGCATCCCATCTTCCCGCCTGGGACTTCAGGTGATAGTCGCCATCGAGCCAGAAATCGTCGTTGGCGTCTTCGGGCATGTCGGTAGGGTCCCAATAGCCGGGCTCAGCGAAGCAGGGATCGGCATCGATATTACCTTCACCCCAGATAACCACATTGCACGGATCATAAACCGCGGCCGGCCCACCCTGAACATCGCTGTGAGCTATCGTAATCTCGGCTGGATAATCGTTATTCCATATCTCATCCCCGCCGTCCCAGAGGATGCAATTGGTCAACTGGATAATCGTGGACCATTGCTCCCACAGACTGCAGGTTAGAGCGCGGCCACGCTCTGCCGAATTCCCGGCAAAAGTGCAGTTAGTCAGGCAGAGGAGATCGCCACATAGGTCCCAGAGTCCACCGCCAGATTGGGAGGCAGAGTTCCCCGCAACCGTGCAGTTGTTCAGCGTCAGCTCGCCGCAGGTCCTGATTCCTCCTCCTTGTTCAGCGGAGTTCGCTGTGATAGAGCACCTCATCAGGGTCATCCTGCCCCCGTTCCACACGCCGCCGCCGGATTCCAATGCCCAATTGCCTGTGAGGGAGCAGTCGGTCAGTCTGGAGTAGCTGATGTAGTTCGCCACCGCGCCTCCTTGGATCGCCGAGTTTCCGTGCAGAATGCAGTCGATCAACTCCACATCGCCTTGGTACACGAAAACGCCACCTCCCCAGTTGCCGGCGGAGTTCTCTTCGAGACTACAGTCTATGAATGTTACGGTCCTATCATTGTCACATACATACATCACCCCTCCGTCGTAACCAGCCGAGTTGCGACGGAAAGTACAGCCAGTCAACTCCGCTTCACCGCTAATCGCGCCACCCTCTCCTATGGCCGAGTTCCCAATGAAAGTGCAATTGGCAAAGTCACCACCACCGTACACCGCACCGCCGGTGCCTGCTGAGTTCGCAATGAGCATGCAATCGACGAAGACAGCCCATCCGAACATTCCGCCACCTTGGGAGGCATAGTTGTGGGTAAGTGTGCAGTTGAGAAGTACCGGGATTACACCGTACACTCCTCCGCCCCTGGAATTCGGATCTTCATAATGGAGGCTGCTTGCATTTCCCCCCGTGATTGTGAAGCCATCGAGCACGGCGGCGGCATATGTTACGCTGGCTGTTACAACATGGTAGCTATTCTCGGCCCGGCTAGGCTCGTTGCGAAGATCACAAGCGTCCGCGACCTCGACATCGTCTTGATTCAGGTCGCCGCTAAGGATAGTCTTGTAGAATTGAATATCCCGTGCGTTTGGGTCCGACTCACCGAATCCAGCATAGCCGCCTTTAAGGGTTACGCCGTTTTTGAGCTGGAAGCTCTCCTGCCGCCCGAGATTCGGCCGTTTGCTCAAAACAAACTCATCCGGCCTATAGACTCCCTGCGCGACACGGATTTCATCCCCTGCGGTGGCGAACATCAGGGCATCCTGGAGGTAAAAGTAAGCATTCTCCCAGCTTGAGCCGTCATTGGCTTCGGTTGCATCGGCATCGACATAGATTATTCTGCCCAGACAGGCCGAGGCAGCACCCAGGGACAAAAACAATATCGCTACTTTGATTCCCCACTTCTTCGTTTGCATCTTCTGGTTCCTCTCCGAAAGGTTCATAAATTGTGGTCCTCGCACCAATGCAGGGCCATAATGCACAGGTCACGAAAGTCAACGATGCAGTCCCCGTTTATGTCGCCTGCTACTATTGTTTCGCAGGGCGGCGTGCCGAAGTACGACTTACTCGCCTCTGCCGTGCCGCCATAAGCCCCCATATTCACGATCCCACCGTTAGGAAAGGGTTCAGGGCCAATAGGGGACATAGGATCACCGGCGTCAATGCAGGGACTAGTCACGTCGTCGATAACCCAGCTTTGGCTGTTCGGGTCCCACCGCCCGGCTTCCGACTGAAGGTGGTAGTCGCCGCCATTGGGATCGGCGAAGATGGGGTCGATGTCGATGTTGCCTTTCCCCCATTTGACCTTCGAGTCGTAACCGTAAATGCCGGCTTTGCCTCCTTGTACGTTGCAGTAGCCGACTGATAACCCATCGTAGTAGGCAGCCTCGATTGCGATCTGGGGGCCTTCGGGGGCCGAGTTGTCCCAGAGGATGGAATTGGACAATTTTCGGTAACTTTCATCGCCGAGGAACATTGCCCCGCCGAGCTGCCCGGCCCGGTTGCCGGTGAATGTACAATTGATCACCTTGCCATCGCATAGGTAGCAGTAGCTGTACATAGCGCCGCCTATCTCGCCTGCTGAGTTTGCGCTGAATATGCAGTTGGTTAGCGTTCCGCAGCCCAGTAGAGCGCCTCCCGCTTCACCGGCTGAGTTGGCGGTGAAGGTGCAGTTAGTCAGGGCTGCGTTACCGGACACTCCACCGCCCCATACACGAGCTGAGTTGCCTATGAACGTACAATCGACCACTTCTCCGTGACATACCAGTCCGCCGCCGTCTTCGGCGAAGTTCCCTATGAATTCACAGTCGGTTAGCCTAACACCGGGTAGCGTAACACGGCTGAACGCACCGCCGCCGTATTGCGCCGCGTTGCCGATAAACTTGCAGTTAGTTAATGCGTCGCCATTGACTCCGCCACCGTCGTTGTCGGCTGAGTTGCCTATAAATACACAATTGCGCACGGTCGGATTGCTATCCTCGTAGATATCGATACCGCCGCCGTTGCGCTCGTACGGTGGATAGTCTCCACCGGTCGCGTTGCCGGCAGTGATGGTGAATCCGTCGAGTATGGTCGTCTCGTTGACCCCCTTCGGTGCGGTGAGGACGTGCCAACTGTTCTCGGCTCGCGTAGGCTCATTAAACAGGTCGCACGGCTCGCTCACTTCTATATCATCGCCGTTCAAGTCACCACTCAGGACGGTCTCGTAAGCTCCGACATCGCGGGCATCCGGGTCCGACTCGCCGAGACCGGCATAGCCCCCTGTTACGGACACTCTATTGACAAGCTCGAAGCTTATGCTGCGGTCGCCGCCTGGGCCTGCAGGCCTGTATGTGCCCTGCGCCACGTGAATCTCTTTGACCTGAACAACCGCATTGGCAATATCAAGCGCATCGTGCAAATCGTCAAACGCATCGGCCCAACTCGTGCCTTCGCCGCCGCCCGGGGCATCCTGATCGACGTACAAGACCGCCGGCGCCTCGTCGTCCCATTCGCTGACTGTCACGCCCGCTGTGGGAAGGCCGGGACTGCTGATCTCAATCAGGGCCGTTCCGTTGAAGTAATCCGCATCCTGTGCGGCCGCGAGCGTAACTACCCAGGGGATATGATAGTCGTCCGAATCAAGCGTCAAGACCGGCGCAGAGGCGACCGTGATATCCCCGTCCCCTGAGCCGACAGCTATCGCAATTTCAACGCTGCCGAGTGGGTCCATTGCCAAAGCCACGGTAAAGGTGTCTGTCTGTCCTTCGCCGATTGTGATCGACTCCGTACTGAGCAAAAAGCCCTGAGCCGGCCCCTCGAATACTCCCATATCTACGGTTTCGTTTGCGATTCGGGCTTTTCCGTCGAGGTCGAGAGTTAACGATGGTGGCACGACAGAGTTTTCGCCCGCATCCAGACAGGGCGAGCCGGGCAGCAGATGGAAATTGTCGTCTTCGGTTCCGATGATATTATCCGCTCCATCGGAATCGACGAACAGCGGGTCTTCTCCATGATTCCCCGTCCCTTCAAGGTCGCTCGTCCAGCCCCCGATGCAACTATTATTGATGAGCCCGAGCCAGTCGGCAATCTGCGAGTAGATCTCGGCCGAGCCCCAACTGCTTTTGTTGCCATAGACAATGCAGTTGGTTAATTTGGGGTTGCTCGAATCGTTGTGCATTCCGCCGCCGCTGCTCAGGCCTGATGTGTTGTTGGTTATGGTGCAGTTGATCAGCACGGCATTACATCCCGTGAAGTTCTCGATCCCCCCACCCCAACCATCCGTGGTATTCCCCCAGAGCAGGCAATTGGTTATTGTCGGGCTGCTGTATTCTCGGTTGCATATCCCGCCGCCGCCACCCTCGGCTTGGTTTCCGAAGAATACACAATTGGTTAATGCCGGATCACTGCCGTAATTCCACATCCCCCCGCCGTAGGCCTGCACATGGTTATGGAGGAATTTACAGCCGGTCACCGTCGGGTGTCCCTCTTCATTGATCATGCCGGCACCATTGAGATGCGGATCATGCCATTCGAAGTCGCCTTCGGCATTTCCCGCGGTAATCGTAAAACCATCGATGACTGCTGTTTCGTTCGTTCCGCTGCCGGTCACGACATGGTAGCAGTTTTCGTCGTTGTTGGCGAAGTTCGGGCCGTCGTCACCGTTGAGGTCGCCGCTGAGAATGGTTTCGTACTTGGTGATATCACGGGCATTGGGGTCGGGCGATCCGAAGCCAGCGTAGCCGCCTTTGAGGGCCACGCCGTTGATCAGCTGAAATGTGGCCTCTCTGTCGCCCGTGCCGTCTGGGTGCAGCGTATCCTCATCGGGCCTGTAAATGGCCTGAGCCACGCGTATCTCTACCGGCTTTTCCGAAGCGTTGGCATCGGTTAGGGCGTCCTGGAGGTAGTTGTACGCATTCTCCCAGGATGAGCCGTCATTCGCCCCCGCCGCATCGCTATCGACATAGATAGTCTTTGCGTTGCCGGTGCTGGCCATTGCGAAAAAACAGACAAGAACCGTCAGAATTGTGTTGCGAATCGTTCTCTGCCACATTGTATCTCCTTCCACTAAAAAGTTCCCATAATAACGAGCCTAAGGTTATTCTACCCGCTTGGCCGGGCCTTGTCCAGAGCTTTTTTCTCAAATCCATTGAATCGTTTTTTTTCTTGCATTTGGAATCGGCGGACGCATAGACTCTACGGCTATGGAAAAAGACCAAATCAAGGCCAAAAACCCCGCTGGGGCCTCTCTCGTCGCACCCGCTGCGACGGTTTTCATCTCAAGTCTCTGTATTATGGTCCTGGAGCTCGTCGCCGCACGCCTCATAGCCAGGCATCTCGGCTCATCTCTATACACCTGGACCGCCGTCATAGGAATCGTGCTGGCCGGAATTTCCCTCGGCAACGCCCTCGGCGGCCAAATCGCGGACCGCTGCCCCGCCAGGAAGGCCCTGGCCGTCCTCTTTACAATTGCATCCGCCGCCTGTGTCCTCACTGTTGTTCTCAACAACCTTGTCGGCGGATTGATGTGGCTCTGGGAGCTAAGCTGGCCCGCACGTACCTTCACGCACGTCTTTTTGGTCTTTATGCTGCCATCGACAATCCTGGGCGCAATCAGTCCCGTGGTCGCCAAAATGGCCCTCGACCGCGGACTGCCCACGGGAAAAACAATCGGGACTATTTATGCCTGGGGCGCTATCGGAAGCATCGCCGGCACGTTCGCTGCAGGGTTCTATCTCATCGGCGCCGTGGGAACCACGATGATTATCTGGGTCATCGGCGGAATCCTCCTGCTTATGGGCATACTCTACTCCACCCGTCTTTGGCCCTTTTGCGTCTGGGCCGTAGTGTTCCTCTGGGCCATGGCGATGGGAATGGCGCCGATAAAGTGGTGCCGCACCGCCGGCGCGGCCCTAGCGCTGCGAGAGCAGCCCGACCCCCAAATAATATACCAGGACGAAACGGCGTACTATTACGTCGCCGTCAAACAAATCTCCAAAGACCCCGACAAACGCGAGTTCTTTGAGGACAAGCTCACGCACAGCAGAATTCTGATGGGCGATATCGCCAATCTTCAGTACTTCTACACGGAAATCTACGCTGCAATAACGCACGGCCTCGGCACCGCCAAAGACAAGCTCTCCGTAATGGTCATCGGAGGAGGAGGCTATGTGTGGCCCAGGTACGTCGAGCATACCTGGCCCGGAAGCTCAATAGACGTCGTCGAAATAGACCCCGGCGTCACACAGGCTGCTATAAAGGCCTTCGGCCTCGAACGCGACACCACCATCAGCACCCACACTATGGACGCGCGAAATTACGTTGACCAGCTACTCCGGCAGCAACGCGCCGGAACCGGCAGACTCTACGACTTTGTCTATGGAGACGCCTTCAACGATTATTCCGTGCCTTTTCAACTGCTTACAAAGGAATTCAACGACAAAATCGCGGCCATTCTCGCCGACGACGGCGTCTATATGCTCACACTCATAGACATCTACGAGTTTGGAGAATACATAGGCGCCGTAGTCAATACCCTCCAGCAGACCTTCGCCGACGTTCACATCGTGACGGAGTTCGGTCAGCCAAAGTGGGGGAGAAACACCTTTGTCGTCGTCGCCGCCAAGCGAAAACTCGACATCGCCAAGATAATCTCCGGCAGAAAAACAACAAACGAGCTCTGGTGCCTGAACGAATCCGATATGGAGTACATAAAGGCCAAGTCCGCAGGTGTCGTCCTGACCGACGACTACGCCCCCGTCGAGAACCTCCTCGCCCCCGTCGTTCGCCGTAGCGCCAAGGAATTCCTCGCCTACAGGTATTTGCAGGAGGCCCAAAAGCTCTCCATAGCGGACCATCCTGAAGAAAGCATCCCTTTTTATCAGAAAGCAGCCGAAGCTCAGCCCCGGCTAACAACGATAGCGTACAGCGAAATTGGTTTTATATGTTTTCGACTCGCTGATTACGGCAGCGCCGTCCGGACCTTCAAAAAAGCCATCGAATACAACGACCTGTCTCCAGATAAAAGGAATCTTGCAAGAGTGAATTTCGAGCTTGCCGTGGCTCTGCAGAACCTCAATCGCGAGGAAGAGGCCTCGCTGCATTTCAAAAATGCCGCCGAACTCTTCCGCGAGCTTACTGAAAAGTACCCCCAGACCCCCGAATTCCAGTTCAAGCTGGGCGCCGCTCTGGTCAAAATCCGCGATTTTGAAAACGCCGCCAAAGCGTTCGGCAAAGTGATAGAGATCAATCCCGATGAGGCCGCCGGCTACATCGAGCTTGCAAAGGTCTTTGAGCTACAGCAGAAATACGGCGAAGGAATCGAAATGCTCCAAAAGGTAATTGACCGTATGCAGGACAAGCAGCCCGACGACGACGTTCGCGCGCTGCGTGCGATGCTTGAAGTCTTGCAGTTCAAGCAGTGGCGCGAATCCCAGGAGAAGGACCGATAGCAAACACAGCCTTTAGCCAAGCCTCTTATCAAGGCTCATCGCCGGTCGGCATTTCCCTCAAGGGCCACCCGACCGGACACAACTCAAGCCACAAATCCGCAAGCTTCGTATAGTCCAGGAAATCGACGTCGCCGCTGCCATCCAGGTCGCCGATGAGCGTCCCACCGCCATCCGGGTTGATGGGTGGGCCGTAAAGCCATTGCTGCGCCAGCCTGCCCAAGTCGTCAAAGCGGACACTACAACCGGTTATCCACGAGGTCTGCACCTTGTACGCCACGGGCGTTGCGTCCCGGAAATGAATCCAGCCGATATTCTCGCCCCAGGCCCAACCATCGAAGTTGCCCTCGTGGTCGATAACGACCCCATAGTGAGTCAGGTCGTCCGGCACCCTCGGATTGAAGTTGATCCACCCGACGTTCTCGCCCCAGGCGTAACCCGATAGCAGCCCGGTCCCGTCATTCACGACGCCGCCGTAGGCGGGGCGGAGATTTATCCAGCCGATGTTTTCCCCCCACGCGTAGCCGCTAAGCTCACTGTCGGCCACTGTAACTCCGGGCCCCTGGTTCGGCTCAAAATTCAACCACCCTGTGTTATCGCTGTATGCATACTGCGAGCCGTCATCATAAGGGTCTATGTTCTCAGTGGGGTCAATACTCCCGGCCAGGACAAGCGAGGCTGACAACAGCATCACCACAACGAGCAGCGTCTTTCTCTGCCTCATTCTACCTCACCTCCTTACAGTCCGAAACTCCCCCAGACATTCACCTGCCTGAGCGACTGTCAGGACGCTTGAATCTCATGCGAGAGGTTCAGTTTCTAACTGCCCTTGTTGGTCATCAAATCCCACTGGGCAATAACGTTGCCCGCGGGCAGCCCGTCGGCGCCTATGATCGTGTAAGTCCACTCTATCTTGCCGTAGTTGAAGCTGACTTCTTCCAGCGGGAGGGTATCATTACTCCTGGTCCCGGCGCTCGGCTTCACGGAGCTAACAATCACATCGGACAGCACATACTCCATATACTTCTGCTTGTCGCCTGTCGCCCTGCAGAGCTCTATCGTGACCTCCGGGATATGCTTACCGTTGCAGGAGTAAAGAACCAGCTTTGGACTTGCCTTGTCCAGCATTTTCACGAGCGAGAAATCGTCGTGTTTGCATGGCTCGGTTGCCCCTCCTCCTACAACCCTGGAAGGCTGGCTTACACCGTGGCTGAAGGAGAGTAGCTCTATCCAGTCCTTGTGCTTGTCATCCGTCGATTCGCCGGGAATCACGTCGATCTTGAGAAACATATCGAATGCCAACGGCAACGGCGGCTGGGTCCCCGAGCTGGCCGCATAGATCTCGCTCAGGCTCGGCATCGAGGCCTCGGGCGACCCGGGCGGCCCGGGCGGTTCGAGACTTCCCCCGCCCGCCTTGAGCGAAATCAAAACGAGGACAGCCGACACAACCGCGACCACCACCAGCTTCGCTGTTATGTATTTGGTTTTCACTTCTGTGTCCTCCAAAAACAATCGCAATCCAAATTGACTTATAGACCGCTTAACGAGTATGGTACAACCGAGGGGATACAGAAACCGCCGCATCCCCCCGAATAGCCAAGTTTCTTTGCACTTTTCAGCACAGCACTAATCTATCGTACAAATATATACTCTACTGCTGCAAAATGCAAGAAAAATCGCCTGCCGGACCCAATAATTCTTGACAACACCCCCTTTCCAGCCCGCCAGACTCCTATCCTGATTGCCAAAATCCCCCCCGGCGGACATTGAGCAGTCGATTTGAGGCCCAAAATGTTGTGGATTTCGGTCGGTCGGACAACTATGGATTGGGCCGAAGCGCCAGGCACGCAATCGGACACAACCGATGCCCCCCAGAAGCAGCCCGTCCTCCCTCCCGCATCCCCCGAAATGGCCAAATCAAGGTTTCTCGCCAGCCGGCAGCCCCCCTAAAACCTCTTTGACCTGGTCGGCGCAGAGGCTGCCGGGATACAATTCAAGAAAACTCGACAGAGTCGCTCTGGCATCACTCAGATGCTTCTTCTTCTGCTCCGGCTCCGATTCACCCTGATAAAGACCTATCTTCAGGCGGCCAAGCTCATACAAAGCCATCATTCCCCCGTCGGTCTTAGGAAACGCCTTATGCACCTCGTTCAATCGCTCCGCCTGAAGCTGATCATCCGCAATTAGTTTCGCTTGCGCCAACAGAATATTGTCACGAAGCTGATCCTTATCACCCGTTCGCTCCAACAGCCCGTTGAGGTGGTCGGCGTAACCCGGAGAGTGAGGATTCAGCCTTACGAACTCAGCCAGACGCTCGATAGAGCCGGGATCATCCGTCCGATTCTCGGGACCTATCAGAAGCCGCCATTGACTCAGCCTCCTCTGCAGCTCAATCAGCTTAAAGACCGTCATCACCGAATCCGCCGGCGTACGAAACAATCCCAAAAATGCCTCACCATGACCCTGGCTTTCCTCAAGCTTCTTCAATCGCTCAATCACCTTATCTTGCGCCTCGGCCAGAAGCCTTTCGGCCTGCTCAAACCTCTCACGTCCCGCCCAGTCCCTTGCTATGCGCCATCGCGCCTCGATCGATTCGGCGCTCTGCGGAAAATACTCATAAAGCCGATGCCATATCGGCAGGGCATCGCGACGCGGGTAGTCCGTGTAGAAGTGCAGTATCTCCTTCTGCTCAACCGTCTTCACATCAGGACTGTATTCCTTCAAAAGCGCCTTGAAGTAAAGCGCCATCGGCATCCGTCGGCTGTCGGGCCGTTTCCGGATGAATAAATCGTACTGCTGCAGAAGCCACAGCCGCTTCGCCTGATAATTAAGAGTCTCAGGCATTATGAACCAGCTCGGCCAGCGGTCGTACTGGAGCTGAATCTGAATCTCCTGCTTCAGCTCCGCACGAAGGGGTATCGGCTCGGTGCCATAGAAGAGGACTTCTCCCAGATACTTCCTCACGTCGGGGTCTGTAATCGTCGTATCGAGCGCATCGGTTACGCTGTGATCGTGAAACTCCTCAACGTTCCCAGGGTCGTTCTTCGCCACGTAAAGCTGATAGTCCAACTCGTCAAATCCAATCGCCACCTCAAACGTCCCCACCGCGATAACAAGCGTAAGCAAAGTGAATACCCAAACCAGCCCCGGACGATAACGCGTGTAATGACCTATCCCCAGCACAAACGCCGCCATGATCAGACCGTCAAGCCACGCACAAACCCACGGAGTAAAAGAAAAACCCCACTTAATCGGGTCCTCTCCCTTTGCGCCGCCAAGCAGACCCCAATACACTAACTGAGGAGCCGTGCAAAGCGCGATCGCAATATACCGCGAACGAAATCGAAGCGGACGGCAAGCCGCTCCCAGGCAGCTAATCAAAAGGCACAATGCAAACCCCGGCAGGTTCGCAAGAAAAACAACCGCCAATATGAATACCACGCTGTAACGAAAGCTCATAAGCTGCGAAATCAACACCGGCGAGACCGACATTATGCCCATCAGCAGCCCCAGAACAAATATCTGCCACGGGTATTCGAATATGCTCACCCCTGTAGCCAGATTTCTCGCCAAACGCCAGTACGAAGGCGACGTCACCGCCCCAATATCGAACGACCAGAACGTGCCCGTAACTATCTTCGACCAGAAAAGGCAGCTAAGACAGAATGCCCCCACCGCAAGAAGCCAGTTCCGCTGGACGTTTGAATGGCTGTAGTGCAGCGTCGGGCCGACAGCCAGAAAGGACTTCGACCCCACTATCGGCGTCTTCTCAGTCTCTTTATTATCCATAGGCCCTACAACTATCGAGCACCGAGCTACGTCCCTTCGCCGCTGCTCGATAGATACTCAACCTGCTCTGGCGTAAGCTTGTCAATCGCAATCGACATCGATTTGAGCTTGAGCCTGCTGACCTGCTCCTCAATCTCTGTCGGCACGTCGTAAACCTCCGCGCCCAACTTGCCCTGCTTCTTCACCACGTACTCGGCCTGCAGCGCCTGTGTCGCAAAGCTCATATCCATCACGCTGGCGGGATGGCCCTCCGCCGCCGCAAGGTTAATCAGCCGTCCTTCCGCCAGAAGATGAATCCGCCTGTTGTTCCTCAGAATATACTCATCGACGTGATTGCGCACGTTACGATTTACCTTCCTGCTTATTCGCTTCAAACCCGGCAAATCTAATTCAACGTTGAAATGTCCGCTGTTGCATACCACCGCCCTATCCTTCATCACGCAGAAGTGCTCGGCCCGTATAACGTTCTTGTTGCCCGTCAGCGTCACGAACAGCTCGCCCACCCTCGCCGCCTTCGCCATCGGCATCACCTCGAACCCGTCCATCGCCGCCTCCAGCGCCTTGATCGCATCGACCTCCGTAACGATTACAATCGCCCCCATCCCCCTCGCCCGCATCGCAAAGCCTCGCCCGCACCAGCCGTATCCCGCCGCGACCACCCTCTTGCCCGCCAATAGAAGGTCCGTCGCGCGAATGACCCCATCGACCGTTGACTGACCCGTCCCGTACCGGTTGTCGAACAGGTACTTCGTCGCCGCATCGTTCACCGCGATAACCGGAAACTTCAGCTTGCCTTCCCGCGCCATAGCGCGCAGGCGGATAACGCCCGTCGTCGTCTCCTCCATACTCGCAATAATCCGCCCCGCCTCTTTCTTTCTGCTCGTGTGCAGCTCATTCACCAAATCGGCCCCGTCGTCGAACGTGATAACCGGCTTATGGTCGATAGCCGAGTGGATATGCTTGTAATAAGTGCTCCGATTCTCGCCGCGAATCGCAAAGACGGCCATATTGAAATCCTTCACCAGCGACGCCGCAACGTCATCCTGGGTGCTCAGCGGATTGGATGCGCAGAGAACTGCGTTCGCCCCGCCCGCCTTGAGCGTCCGCATCAGGTTCCCCGTCTCCGCCGTCACGTGCAGACACGCCGCTACGTTCATCCCCTTCAACGGCTTGCTCTTGGCGAACCGCTTGCGAATCGCCGCAAGAACCGGCATATCGTTATCCGCCCACAGTATTCGTTTCTTCCCAACCTCCGCCAATGACAAATCCGCAATGTCGTACTTCATTCATTAACCCTTTCAAAGACAAGAAAATACACGCGGGACAGAATTATACCCCCCGCAACGCCGGAGCGTCAATCCCGAAATCTACAATTCGCCCCCCCGCCCCGTTTCCCCCCGTTCCGACCCCAAAAACGCC
>Ga0315288_10004382_pt1 | contig 17948 bp, 16 predicted proteins | sample YL17G11_20_MG_FD_203454 | JGI IMG/M metagenome (GOLD analysis project Ga0315288, IMG submission 203454) | Sediment microbial communities from Yellowstone Lake, YNP, Wyoming, USA - YL17G11_20 | ecosystem: Environmental > Aquatic > Freshwater > Lake > Sediment | place: USA: Wyoming | collected... | reverse complement strand
AAACCGGAAAGGTGTCTGTAGGGGAGGGGCTTGTCCCCTCCCGTTATCGTTCTGAAGCGGGAGTCCACAAGGGACTCCCCTACGAACTTCTTTCCTGACCGCAGAACTCTTTAGTTTGTTAATTTATTTGGTTGATGACCATTAGGCGAACCTGGTAAAGATTTCTCTTTAAAGGCTTCAGGTCAAGTTAAAGGGATCGTTGAAAACTCCCCAACCGGAGTGCATCCCGCCTTAGCGGGATGCGGTTTTTTTAAGAAAAATTAAGTAGTTGGAGTTCGATGACTCACAAATTTAAGAAAATCGCCCACATGGGCACTCCAAAACCACTTTTTCAAAAGTCCCTCAAGCTTGATACTCCATGATATCTTTTCCTTATTTGAAATCCACCTTGGGAACTTCCCTCTTGGTCTCCTCGATTTCGAAATATTCTCTGGGCTTGAAACCAAACCAGCTGGCGAATATGTTCGCTGGAAAAACCTGTTGGGCGTTATTGAAAGACAGCACCATATCGTTGTAAAACTGCCGGGCATAAGCTATCTTGCTTTCGATTCCGGAAAGCTCCTCCTGAAGCATTAGGAAATTCTGGTTAGCTTTAAGCTCCGGATAGTTCTCCACCACTGCAAATAGCGTCTTCAAAGCGGAGGTAAGCATGTTAGTAGCTTCAGCTTTCTCCTGGATACTTCCTGCCTGAGAGTAGATGGATCGGGCTTTGGTTACCGCTTCAAACACCCCTCTTTCATGAGCGGCATAACCTTTGACCGTCTCCACCAGATTAGGGACAAGATCTGCTCGTCTTTCTAATTGCACGTCTATCTGATGCCAAGCGTTGTCTGATTGGTTTCTTAACCGGACGAGCCGGTTATACAAAAAGATGATAATGAGGATCGGTATCCCCAGAACGATGAAAATGAATAAAAGAGCTACAAATATTGCTCCCATTTTTCCTCCTTATACCTCACCCCCTATTCCCCCTCTCCATAAACAGACTGTGTCTCAATTCGGTTTTTTGTAACTGTCCATATGGACGAAAACCGTTTGTTGAATTCCAACAGCTTACGCAATCTAAAGATTGCGGCTACAAAGTCAAAACACAATTGTGACACACCCTCTAAGTGGAGCGGAGGACTGGGGGAGAAGTTATCAAAAATCTTTTCCCTTATTTTTTCTTCAACTCTTTTCTGAATTTATCTAAATTACTTTTTAGTTTATCGTCCGATAATGCTAAAATCTCAACTGCAAGTATAGCGGCATTCTTAGCTCCAGCTTCGCCGATAGCCATAGTTGCCACCGGCACCCCGGAGGGCATCTGAACCATGGAGAAAAGTGAGTCCACACCGGAAAGGGGAGAGGCATTCAAAGGAACGCCGATTACCGGCAGATTGGTGTGGGAGGCGACCACACCCGGCAGATGCGCAGACATTCCCGCTCCGGCAATTATCACCTTCACCCCTTTTCTTTCTGCATTTTGAGCTAATCTTTTTGTCTTTTCCGGATTACGGTGTGCGGAGCTAACCTCCATCTGATAGGGGATTTTGAATTTATCCAAAATCTCAGCGCATTTAGACATGACCTCTTGATCGTTCTTGCTTCCCATCACTATCAAAACTTTTGAAGCAGACATCTTCCTTTCCTTCATGATGAATAAGGTTTGAGTTTTTCATTTTGCAATCTGCAATCAGGAATATTCTTAAAATGCTTTTACCAATGCCTCTTTTTCCCCCGGGTAGCTTTATATCCGATGTCTTTTCGATACTGCATCCCGTCGAATCTTATTTTGTCAACTGCAGAATAAGCTTTTTGAATCGCCTTCTCCATGCTTATATCTCTGGCGGTTACACCCAACACTCTCCCACCGTTGGTATAAACTCTGTCTTTCTGCTTCTTTGTCCCGGCATGAAAAATCAACACATCCTCCGTCTGCTTGGCTTTGTTCAATCCGAAGATCTCTTTGTCTACTTCATATTTCCCCGGGTATCCGGAGGAGGCCAAAACCACGCATACCGCAAAACGATCATCCCACTCCACTTCCTGTAAAGATAATTCTCCGTCCACGATGGACATAAAGATCTCAGCTAAATCGCTTTTTAAAAGTGGCAGGATCACCTGAGTCTCCGGATCGCCCAATCGGCAGTTGAACTCCATCACCTTGGGACCCCGATCCGTCATTATCAGTCCGGCGTAAAGTATCCCTTTAAAGATTCTTCCCTCCTTCTTCAATCCTGCAACCGTAGGCTCTAAGACCTCATCGTAGATTGTCTTCATCGTCCGATCGTCCACGATGGTGGTAGGGGCGTAAGCTCCCATCCCGCCGGTGTTTGGACCTCTGTCACCGTCAAAGATTCTTTTGTGATCTTGGGATGAGAGCATGGGGACAATGGTTTCACCATCGGTGAAAGCCAAGATGGTGATCTCTTCTCCTTCTAAGAAATCTTCCACCACCACCCGTTTGCCGGATTCGCCAAAAATTTTCTCCACCATCATCTGTTTAATGGTCGAAAACGCAAACTGCTCGTCTTCCACCACCACCGCTCCTTTGCCTGCGGCTAATCCATCGGCTTTAATAACCAAAGGAAGCTCAGATGATCGGATGAAATCGGAAGCTTCGTCCGGGTGGTCAAATATCTTAAAACTGGCCGTAGGAATGTGATATTTCTTCATGAATTCTTTGGCAAAAACTTTACTTCCTTCGATTTCAGCCGCCAGCTTGGTCGGTCCCAGAATTTTCAAGTTTCTTTTCTCAAATTCGTCCACAATCCCTAAAGTCAATGGGATCTCTGGTCCCACGATGCTCAAATCAATCGAGTTCTTTACAGCGAAATCTCCCAAGCGGATCAAATCATTAGCTTTGATATCAACGCATTCAGCCAGCTCAGCCATTCCAGCATTTCCCGGAGCGACAAAAAGTTTATCCACCAGTGGACTTGAAGCCAGCTTCCAGACTAAAGTGTGTTCCCTGCCTCCGCTACCTACCACTAGAATTTTCATATCCATTCTCCGAAATGAAATTATCTCATTGCTCTTACGGGTTCAAATAAATTAAGTTTCAACCCAAAGGCAAGCTTTTTTTGTTGACAAGAAGACATCAAATTAATATCTAATGGGAGTGCCCGGTAAATGTCACTACAAATATGCAGGTGTTTTGAATTTGAAATCTTGAACCTTTGAACTTTTGAACCCTTGAACTTTTCTACCAGATATATCGCTCAAGTGGGCATTATCGCCAGCTTATATGCGGTGATAACCATAGCGCTTGCACCGATAAGCTATGGACCCGTCCAGGTGCGGGTTTCCGAGGCTTTGACCGTTCTTCCCTATTTGACTCCCACAGCCATACCCGGACTTTTCATCGGATGCGTGGTGGCAAACGTCTATGGCGGGCTGGGCATCTACGATATAATAGGGGGAAGTTTATGCACTCTCTTAGCCGCCTATTTGACTTATCTTTTTTCTAAAACCCGGAAACCAATATTGGCTCCTTTACCTCCAGTAGTGGTTAACGCATTGGGAGTGAGCTGGTATCTTCACTTTTTGTTTCAGCTGCCTTATTGGCTTACCGTGGCTTATATTGCTGTGGGGGAAATTGTTGCTTGCTTTGTATTGGGATATCCCCTGTTGTCAATAATTTTGCGAAGAGAAAAGCTTCTGGAGATATTCCAGCGCTGATGAGGAAAATTCCTCCATCGATTCCCTCTATTAATCTAACCACAGAAGATTTTCTCCTTTTCTGTCCATACTCATATTTTCTCACAAACTGATTTTCGTTCATGGTTAATCTGAGTAAAGGATCCTCTTTGCTCAGTCGATTCAGGTTTACACGAGATGTGGAGGTTATTCCACCCTTATAGTAATTTCTTGTTTCAACTGAAAACTATTTACTACGTTTCTATTTTACAAATCATCAAAAGAATTTTTATGAAAAATCGCCTGATCCTTTTTCCCACCAACTCAAGCTTTTTTTATTCGTAGAAATTTAGAGTCTTCTGAAGCAGGATGTTTCAAATACTTCAAGGAGCTGTTCTGTGAAGAAGTCAGGTGTGAAAAACTGTTTGGTTTTACTTGCAATTCTTCTTACCGCTCTCCCCGTTTTTGCCCAGAAGCAGGAATTTTCTGGAGGCAAGATATCCTTTTCGGAAACTATGTGGGATTTTGGGCACGTGCCCAAGACCGGGATCGTATCGCATACGTATTTGATTAAAAACGTTGGTGCGGATACCCTCATCATCGTTAAAGTCAGAACCACCTGTGGCTGCACTACCACGCCACTGACCCAACAGAAGTTAGCCCCCAACCAGACCACCGACATGAAAGTCTTCTTTGATCCAAGAAAGATAGTGGTGAGCGAAGCTACCAAAAAACTCCAGGTAATATCCAGCGATTCTATTTATCCCATTGCTGAAGTGAAATTCACTGCAAAGATCGGGACGAACAGCTCTTTGGTTAAGCTTACTCCCCCGGAGATTAATTTTGACACCGTGACTTTGGGAGCCGAAGAGATGCGAAGCATAAAGATAGAAAATATCTCCGGAGAAAAACTGTCCATAAATGTAATAGAGGGACCCGGAGAAAACGTGGATTTAGACTTGAAAAATAAAACTCTTAAACCGGACGAAAATATTGAGGTCGTCTTTAAACTGAAAAAAGATACAGCTTTAGGAAACATTAGCTCCTCTGTGACTCTGGATTTTGAGGGGACCAAGATAGCGCGAGTCAGCATACCCATTTTTGGTGCAGTAGTCAGTAAGTAAACTCAAGATGCCGATGCCCACCCGACCTGCCCTCACCCGTATTCTCCTTAAAACCTTGCTTTTAATTTTTCTTGGCTCAGCCATAGGAATATTATATAATGTTTTCTCTCCTAGTGGCATCACCCTAAAAGGGAGCTGGAGCAGCAAAATCACTTCGGACAGCGTGGTAGTTCCCTATTCATATAAAGAAGGGAACGATCCACCTGCCATTAGTTTGGATTACGCCCAGATGAAATTCCAGTCTGCAAAAACGATTTTCCTGGATGCTCGATTACCTGCAGATTTCAAGGAGGGACACATCCAGGGAGCCATAAACCTCCCCCATGAGGAATTCGACCAACACGCTTCTTCGGTCTTACCAAAAATCCCTACGAGTGGAGAAATCATAACCTACTGTGATGGGACTGAATGCGAAGCCAGCTTACTTTTGGCAAGGGAACTTCAGGAACTTGGATACAAGAACATAAAGATTTTCTTTGGAGGCTGGGCTGAATGGCAAGGGGCAGGCTTGGCTATAAAGACAGGGGAATGAGAGATGAAAATATTCAAGCTTTTTGGACAAATAGTTACAGATAAAAGGCTGATGCTTGTTTTCAGATTAGTACTTGGATTTATTTTTGTCTATGCCAGCCTGGATAAGATCGCTCATCCCGAGCAATTTGCTCGAATCGTCTACAATTATAAGATTCTCCCTCCTTTACTCATAAATATCTATGCGGTTACTCTCCCTTGGGTTGAATTTTTTGCCGGACTCTTTTTAATCTTCGGGGTATTTACCGAAAGCGCTTCGTTTTTGATTAGTTTCATGCTGGTTATCTTTGTCATAGCTATTTCGATAAATCTTTATCGAGGCGTTAATTTGAACTGCGGATGTTTCTCCACCAATCCAGCGGGGCAAAAAGAGGGGGCTAAACTGCTTATCAAGGATTTTGTTTTTCTTTATATGGGAATCACGGTGTTTTTTTTCAATCGAGGTTTTGCCACCCTATCTACCCTTTTTTCAAAAAAAATCACCAACTAAAAGCAGCGGAAACCTTTCTTTGTCCTGAGCTTGGCGAAGGAAGGTTTCCATATCTATCGTTGCAGTTCGGGCGGGGGTTAAACCCCCGCCCGAACCAGCCAGAAAGCTAATAAGAGTATATTTCGGTTTGATCTATTCTTCTTTTTCTGCTTTTATTTCGATAATCGCCTGGCTGGCATCCACCAGATCACCGGGCTTAAAATTCACTTTCTCTACCCGACCCTTAATCGGTGATCTGATCTCGTTCTCCATTTTCATCGCCTCTACGATCACTAAACCCTGCCCTTTCTCCACCATATCCCCTTCCTTCACAAATATCTTAACCACCTTTCCGGGCATGGGGGAACAAACGGTAGGAGCTTCCTTGAGATCGGTTGAGTCTGATTCACCTGCTTTGACTTGCTCAGCACTTGGCTCCTGAATACAGAATTGTTCCCCACCAATGGAAAAATATCTTTTACCATTAGCTTCTGCGAAATAGATGGTGAACGTTTTTCCTTCCACTAAGAGAGAAAGACAATTGTCGGATATGGAGGCAGGGTCAACTAAATATTCTCTGTCGTTAAGATTGACATGGTACCTGCCTTCCTTATAGCCAATCTGGAATTTGTAAACTTTTTCGTCTATATTCAACTCTATTTCCATAAATTCTATGTCTCCAGACTCTATGTACTAGCCCCAAGTTCCTAATCCCTCACTCCCCTCCCAGACTCCACTTCCCTACAGTCAGCCAAGGACTAGGCATTTTTTCTTTGAATATTGCTTTCTTTGAAGAGGTGTTGGTTTGATAAGAGATGGCAGCCGCTATCAAAGCTTCATTGATAAATTTCTTTTCTCCTCTTGTCTCTTTCCAGTCCGACATGTTTTTTTCGATAAAGTTTGTTTGAGTGTTGCCGTTGATGAATTCGGGATGATTCATGATTGAACCTAAAAATTCAATCGGGGTCTTAATCCCTAAGATAACGTAATTTGACAAAGCCAAGATCATGCGCTTGCGCGCATCTTCTCTGGTTTCTCCCCAGGTGATCACCTTGGATAAAATGGGGTCGTAGTATACCGATACTTCAAATCCGGAGTAAATGCCACAATCATGTCTGATCCCCGGACCTTGCGGCTCTTTCATTAAAAGGATTTTGCCAGAGGAGGGGAAGAAGTTGTTTTCGGGATCCTCCGCATAGATTCGGCATTCAATGGCATGTCCTCTTTGCTGGATGTCTTTTTGAGTAAACGTAAGTTTTTCCCCAGAAGCAATTTTTATCTGCTGTTTCACCAGGTCGACTCCCGTCACCAGCTCGGTGATGGGATGCTCTACCTGAAGTCGAGCGTTGACCTCAAGAAAATAGAAGTTTTTGTTTTGGTCTAAGAGAAATTCGACCGTTCCCGCATTATTGTAACCGGAGACTCTTATTACTTGCTTAGCCACCTCACCCATTCTTTCTCTGAGTTTATCATCCAAAGCACAGGAGGGAGTCTCTTCCACGATCTTCTGGTGTCTTCTTTGAATGGAGCATTCTCGCTCACACAGATGCACCACGTTTCCATAATTGTCCGCCAGAACCTGAAATTCCACGTGTCTGGGATTCTCTATATATTTTTCCAGATATACCGATTCATCTCCAAATGCGGATTTTGCCTCCCGCATCCCGGCTTCAATTCCCTTCTCCAAATCGTCAGGCGAATGTATGATCCTCATTCCCTTTCCACCACCTCCCGCGGAAGCTTTTATCATCACCGGATAGCCGATCTTCTCTGCTGATTCTTTAAATCCTTTCACCTCTCGACTGCTTTTCATCATTCCCGGAATGATAGGAATCTTCGCCTGAGTCATGGTCTGTCGGGATGCCACCTTATCGCCAACCAATCTCAATGCCTTTAAATTTGGACCGATGAAGACGATCCCTTCTTTCTCACATCTTTCACAAAAATCCGGATTCTCAGCCAAAAATCCATATCCCGGATGGATGGCATCAACACCACTATCATGGGCTATTTGAATGATTTTATCCATATTCAGATAGCTTTCCAAAGGAGGAGGATTGCCAATGCAATAAGCCTCATTCGCCATCTGCACATGCAGGGCGTTTCTATCTACAGTGGAGAAAACCGCTACCGTGGGGATAGACATCTCTTTACAGGCATTAATAATCCGGACAGCGATTTCACCCCGATTGGCTATGAGAATCTTCTTTATCACGTTAGAAGTCTAATTTTAATGAATTCATTGGAGTGTCAAGCTTTAGCTTGACCATGGTTTATCTAAAAAACAGAACTTTAATATAGTTCGCCTAAAGGCGAACACTCCAACTGATTTGCTTTACACCTTTCCTAATTTGTCCACTTCGGTTTTCTTTTCTCCAAGAATGCACTCATCCCTTCTTGCCCTTCGTCTCCTATCCGCATGGAAGCGATCATTTCCGCGGTGTAGGTCTTCGCCTGGTCAAAGCTCATGCCTGGTACATTCTTCAAAAGCTCTTTGCACATGGCTATCGCCTTGGGACCACTGGAAAGAAGCTGTTTTACTTTCTCTTCCACAGCCATAGGTAACTGCGTTAGGGGGACGACCTGATTCACTAAACCCAGCTCCAGAGCTTTTTGCGCAGTGACTCTTTCTCCGGTTAGAAAGAATTCCCTAGCTTGACCTTCACCCACTTTGCGAATTACATAGGGAGAAATACATGCAGGCACTAAGCCCAGCTTGACCTCGCTTAAACTGAACTTGGCATTATCCGATGCAATGGCAATATCACATACAGCCACTAAACCCGTGCCCCCTCCTATAGCAGCTCCATTTACCGCGGCGATGATCGGTTTGGGTAATGAATACATTAGATAAAATAGCTCAGATAATTTTAAAGAATCTTCAAGATTCTGCTCATAGCTGAAATTTATCATCCTCTTCATCCAGTTCAAATCCGCACCGGCACAGAATGACTCTCCTTTACCGGTTAAAACTACTACTCTCGTTTCATCTTCCTTGGTTATCCGGGTGAAGACGTCAGTAAGCTCAGCGATCATAACCTCATTGAAGGCATTGTGCACTTCGGGGCGGTTGAGATAGACTTTGGCGATTTTGTTTTCTATTGAATATAAAATTGTATCGTATCTTTTTTCTTCAGTCAATTCTTTTCTCCGTTGGTAGAGGATGCTTCGTCCTTCACCAATCATCTCTTGCTCGTCACGGACGAGGGCGTCCGTTCACGGTGAATCCGTTCAGGATGAATCCGTGACGAACTAAGTTTACATTCTGAAAACTCCAAATCTCTGATCGGGAATGGGAGCGTTCAATGCCATGGAGATGCCCAAAGCCAAAGCGGTGCGGGTCTCCAGAGGATCTAAAATACCATCGTCCCAGAGATTGGCTCCACTATAATAGGGGCTGGATTCCTCTTCATATTTCTTTAGTGTCGGCTCCATGAACTTCTCTTGCTCCTCTTTGGTCATGGTCTTGCCTTGTCTCTCCAGCTGTCTCATCTTCACGGTCAAGAGAACGTTCGCGGCTTGCTCTCCTCCCATCACGCAGATTTTAGCATTGGGCCACATCCAGATAAGACGCGGATCGTAAGCTCGTCCGCACATGCCGTAGTTACCCGCTCCATAAGAACCACCTACGATTACGGTGAACTTGGGAACGTCCGCATTCGCCACCGCATGCACCATCTTTGCCCCATCACTGGCTATTCCACCATGTTCATATTGCTTTCCTACAATGAAGCCCGTGATGTTCTGCAGGAATAACAAGGGAATCTTCCGCATAGTGCATAGGTTGATGAAATGAGCCGCTTTAAGAGAGCTTTCAGAAAAAAGCACTCCATTATTGCCCAAAATACCCACCGGATAGCCCATGATCCGTGCAAATCCAGTAATGATTGTAGGACCGAATAGCTCCTTGAATTCCTGAAATTTACTCCCGTCGACTATTCTGGCTATGACTTCCCTAATATCATAAGACTTTCTCAAATCTCTCGGAACTACACCATAGATCTCCTCGGGGTCATAATAAGGATCCTCCGGCTCAGCCACATCCAGCTCAAATTTCTTAGGTGGGTCTAAACATTCGATGATGTTTCTGGCGATTTGCAGTGCATGCTGATCGTTTAGAGCATAATGATCTGCCACACCGGAGATTCTGCAATGAACGTCCGCCCCTCCCAATTCCTCATCCGTCACCTCTTCACCGGTTGCCGCTTTGACTAACGGTGGTCCGCCGATGAAGATAGTTCCTTGCTTTCGGACAATGACCGCTTCGTCACTCATGGCGGGAACATACGCTCCTCCTGCGGTGCAAGAGCCTAATACTATGGCAATCTGAGGGATTCCCATAGCAGAGAGACGAGCTTGATTATAAAATATTTTTCCAAAATGATCTTTGTCCGGAAAGGTTCCGGATTGATAAGGAAGGAATATACCGCCGGAATCGACTAAATAGATACAGGGAAGGCGATTCTCCATCGCCACCTCTTGAGCACGGACATGCTTCTTTATGGTGATAGGGAAGTAAGTTCCCCCTTTAACTGTGGCATCGTTTGCCACCACCAAAACTTCCCTTCCGTGCACTACACCTATACCAGTGGCCATCCCTGCGCCTGGCGCTTCGTTGTCATACATGTTATAAGCGGCAAGAGGAGACAATTCCAGAAAGGGTGTGTTCTTATCAAACAAAAGATCAAGCCTTTCCCTCACGAGAAGCTTCTTCCGCTCCTTGTGTCTTATCCGGTCTTTTTCCGGTCCCCCCAATTTAATTTTCTTCAATATCTCTTTATACTCTGAGACCAATCTCTGCATTTCAGCTTTGTTCTGCTGAAACTCAGGATTCTTTGTGTCTATTTTGCTTTCTATTCGGAACATTTTTGTCCTTTATGATTCTATTTAGACCTATACTTTTTAGCGTCCGACAGGATCGTCGGACGCTACGTGTTACGTCCCGACCGTGTCGCCTGTAGTTTCCATATGATATGAGGAACCTCCGTAGCGCCCGACCATCGTGTCGGGCGTTGTTGCCATGCAATGTCAGGATCCTCGTAGTGCCCGACCATTGCGTCGGGTATAAATCATCAAGCCACAGGAAGATCGTCTACTACACCAGAAAAAGGATATTCCATAATCTCGGTAGCCATATTCTTTCTAACTGGGTTGTATAGAATATATTTTGCTGTTTCATGCACATCCTCATAAGACCTCATTATATGATCATAATAGCTTTTTTGCTATAGTCTTCCCTTAAACCCATAGTTCCAAAAAATATGAGTGCTTTTCCCTTTAAACATTTGCATAAATTTTGGAATGGATATTTGATTTTCACTTGGACTGAGCAGTAGGTGCAAGTGGTCTGGCATTAAACAATAGGTAAATACTTTGATCGCCAATTTTGATTTCAATTCAAGTAGCCACTCTATTACTTCTCGAGCTAGCCGATTATTATTAAAGAAATCTTTACCACCAAAGCATCTTATAGTTACAAAGTAGGCATAGAGCAAGCTATAATCAAAGCCTTCTAATCTCACCGAATGGGACTTTCCATAGGTCTTGTATTTTTCTTGGTTCAATTCCCCATGGAATGTCTTTTCTAACATCGCACAAACCTACTTTTTTATGCGTCCGACAGAAACGTCGGACGCTACAACTTATTCGGCGCACCCTGAAGGGTGCGGCTACCTATAACCTACGCAGGCACGCATTTATATCCGTAACAAAGGATTCCCGCTTCCCCATCCTGCTGAATCTTTCGGAATTCTAATTTCAGCTTCATCCCGATTTGTAGCTGTTCCGGCTCGCAATCGACGATCTGAGCTAATAGGTTGACCCCGTCATCCAGCTTTACTATTCCCATGGCATAAGGAACCTGGTTTACAAACTGGCTTGGAGCAACCCTTATCACTGTGTAGGTCAGGAGTTTTCCTTCGTCCTTAAGTTTAAGTAATTCAAACTCTCTTGATTTGCATTCTGCACATATCACCCTGGGCGGAAAATATATCTTACCGCACTTCTTGCATTTCTCTGCTTCCATTCTATATCTCTGTGGGATCTCTCTCCAGTATCTGGCTGGGAACATATTTTACCTCCGTATGATTTATTATGTACCCCCTCACCCTAACCCTCTCCCCTCTGGGGAGAGGGAATGGGTGAGGGGGCTGATTCCTATTGATTCGAGACGTATCACATCGACTGCATTATATGCACCACCGCGCTCCCTCCACTACCACCCATATTCTGAGTCAACCCGATTTTTGCATCCTTTACCTGTCTTTGTCCGGCTTCTCCTCTTAATTGGTGGACTATCTCCACCACCTGTGCCACACCGGTTGCTCCAACCGGATGTCCTTTGGATTTCAAGCCGCCACTGGTGTTGATCGGCTTTTTTCCTCCTAAGGCGGTTATCCCGCTTTCAACTGCTTTTCCACCTTCACCCTTCTTGAAGAAACCTAAATCCTCTGTTATGATTATCTCTGCTATGGTAAAGCAATCATGGACTTCTGCTAGATCAATATCCTCCGGCTTCAGATTAGCCATTTTATATGCTCTCTCCGCAGCCTTGACCGTTGCATTTAGAGTGGTAAAATCACTCCGGCTATGGAGAGCGATGGTATCGGTAGCATTGCCCGAAGCTATTATCTTCACTGGAGGCTTTTTGGATATTTTTTTCGCCATCTCTGCAGGACAGAGAATCAGACACGCCGCACCATCGGTGATAGGAGAGCAGTCCAGAATGGTCAAAGGATCGGCTACCATGATGGAATTAAGCACCTCTTCAACCGTGATCTTCTGCGGATATTGAGCTAAAGGATTCTTTGATCCGTTTTCGTGATTCTTCACCGCCACATGTGCCAATTGCTCTCTGGTAGTTCCATATTTCTGCATGTGGCTTCGGGCCATGAGGGCATAAAGACCGGGGAAGGTGATACCATGATACACCTCATATTCCTGATCTGCTGCAGTAGAAAGGGCATAGGTGGCACCATCACCACCCACGTCAGTCATCTTCTCCACTCCACCAACCAGGACAATATCAGACATACCGGACGCAACGTCTATGAAACCTGTCCTCACCGCCAGACCACCTGAAGCGCAGGCTGACTCTACTCGGGCTGAGGCTATGGGTCCAGCTCCCAAGTAATCAGCCAAAAGTGAGGCCAGATGCTCCTGTCCTACAAACAAACCGGAGGTCATACATCCGACATACATCGAGTCGATGTGATCTACACCAGCATCCTCGATGGCTAAAAGGGCACTCTCTACAAAGATATCTCTTAATGATTTCTCCCACATTTCCCCCCATTTATTCATTCCAACGCCTATGATGGCAACATCTCGCATGTTTATCTCCTTTATTCCGCTTTGTATTCTTAAGTTAAGTTTATCGTGAGTCGTTTATCGGTTTCGAAACTCGTTTCGAAGCTCGATTCTCGATATTCGAAGTTCGTAGAAAATCACCTTTTCTGAAAATTTCTCCATTTTGTGGATAAATTGTAAAGTTGTCTGCTGGATTTGTCATACAAATCTATTAACTTCTCACACATCTTCGGATCAATATGATTTGGGTATAAGTCTCTGACATGACTCAAAGATACAATCATTTCATTGGACTCCGCCATCGCATCGTCCAAATACTTCTGAAAACCTTTGTTCTGGTGTCTCTTGGAATAACCTTCTGCAATTAAACGAGGAACAGCTTTTGCCGATCTCCGCATTTGACTGGCTAAGTCATATTGTTCCTCTTTAGGGAGCTTGGGTACAATCTTACTAATTACCTCAATAGATGCATTATAGCTGTTTTGATAAACCTCCAAATCGGTAAAGCTTCTTATTGGGGCTTTTGTGCTCATTTAATTCCAATATCTATCCAGCTTCGAATTCCGAACTTCGATAAACGAAACGAGCTTCGCAACCGATAAACGAGCTTCGAATATCGGATTACTCACCCATTCTTATCTTCCCTCTAAACTTAGCATAAGTGCCATACTCGATATATTTCTTATTATTATCCAGCATGAATCGAGTCCTGATCGCTTTGTCGCGCACATCGTTGATACGATCAGTCACTTCATAGATGAAGCCATCGCTTCCCGCTCCCGAGCCATAGGAGACCATCAATATTTTGTCCCCCGGTTTGGAAATGTCCAAAGTGGCAGTAAGTCCCATAGGAGATGATCCGGAGTAAGTGTTACCCAAAGTAGGTGAAAGCCATCCCGGCTCAATCTGCTCCTTTTTGAATCCGAGCATCTTGCCCACTCTTTGGGGGAACTTTCCATTGGGCTGGTGAAAGATAACATAGTTGAAATCAGATGGTTTCATGTTCGCCCGGCTCATGATCTCCTTGGCACAACCGGTGATATGCTTGAAGTAAGCCGGCTCCCCGGTGAACCGACTGGCATGGCGAGGATAAAATTGATATTCCCGTCTCCAGAAATCCGGAGTGTCAGTCATGTAGGAGTAAGTGTGAAGAACTTTGGCTATTATATTATCTTTACCAAAGATGAAGGAAGCCGCTCCGGCGGCCGCCGAATATTCCAAAGCATCACCTGGCGCACCTTGAGACGTATCCGCTCCTACGGCTAAGCCATACTTAATCAATCCGGATTCGACTAACCCGATGCAGACAAACATGGCTTCACTTCCAGCTTTGCAGGCAAACTCGAAGTCGGCGCAATGTACGTCGGGTGTGGCTCCAATGGCCTCCGCTAAAACGGTTCCGGAAGGCTTCACCGCATAGGGATGCGACTCAGATCCCACATATACTGCTCCAATGTCCTTGGGGTTAATGTTCGCACGCTTCAACGCATTCTTGGTGGCCTCCACCGACATGGTGATGGTGTCCTGATCCGGGCTGGGAACTGATTTCTCATAAAGCTGTAATCCTTTCTTGTAGCTGGGCGCATCCGCACCCCAAACCTTGGCAATCTCTTCCACCTTTATTCGGTGCCTGGGAACGTAAGCTCCGTAGCCAATTATTCCGACCATTTCGTCCTCACTTTTTCATAAATTATGCTTAGAGTAAACTACAATCCAAAGATAATTCAGTTTGTTTGTTCATAGAAAATAAAACTGTAAAAACTATCAGTATATACGGAGAAACAAAAGTCTTGTCAAGTGAATTTTGTCACAAGGATGGGAAACGGAAGGGAGAAGGTATCCCCCTTGAGTTTCCCGGTTCTCGTTTCCTCACACTTCTTGACAATTCCTTTTTTGACGTTACCTTGTCCCCTATGAATAACGAGTCTTCGACACTAAACCAGATCGCTTTAAAATATTTCAAACGTAATTTCTTCCTGGGTGTCGTCAATGGCGTATTGTTCAATTTCGCCTGGGCTTTTGTTTCCGGATCGACGGTTCTGCCATGGTTTGTAAGCAAGCTTTCCAATTCCAACGTTTTAATCGGATTGGCATCCACCTTAGAATCTTTAGGCTGGTTTATGCCTCAGCTTCCGGTGGCGGTGATGACCACTCATCACCATAAGCAGATGCCCCTTTATACCAAGACCGCGTATTTAAGAGCTTTTGCATTTTTCTTATTAACCGCATCCGTGTTTATATTCGGCGACAAACATCCCAGCTGGCTCCTTTTGTCTTTCTTTGTCTTTTTCTCCATCTATTCATTAGGCGGAGGATTAGCTGGGGTGGCATTCACGGACATCGTAGCCAAAACCATTCCGGCCAACCAAAGGGGAAGTTTCTTCGGGATGAGAATGTTTTTTGGAGGAGCTTTGGCTGCTTTGGGCGGATTGATTGTGAAAGAGATTTTGGAATCTCATCATTTTCCGGTCAATTTCGGTATAATATTCACTATCGCTTTAATCATCATCCTTTTTGGTCTTTTTTCCTTCTGCGGCGTGAAAGAGCCGGAATCGAATTCATATCGAGAGAAAAAACACTGGAAAGAAAATTTCCTAAAAGGGATGAATATCTTTAAAGAAAACAAAAAATTCAAGCAGTTGTTCATGGTTAGAGTTTTCGTTGGCGCTTATGTTTTGGGGTATCCATTTTACGTTATTTTCGCTCGTAAGGTTTTGGGGATTTCTGCGGGAACGGTGGGAGTTTTTTTGACCTGTGAGATGAGCGGCTATGTTTTGTCTAATCTCTTGTGGGGCTATTTAAGCAATAATGTGAGCAATAGACTGGTTTTGATCTTAAGCTCATTTTGTTCCTTCGTCCCCCCTTTGGTTCTGCTCTTGAACGTCTCAACCCCTCTACCCTTATTTACCTTCTATTTAATTTTCTTCTTTTTAGGTTCTACCAATGCCGGTTTGGGTCTGGGAGCTACCAACTATCTATTGGGATTCGCCCCAGAAGAAGATAGACCCATCTATATCGGCTTCTTGCATACCTTAGTGGGACCTACCGTGTTCTTATCAGTCATCGGCGGCTTGATCTTGCAACTAACTTCCTTTTCTTTTCTATACATTTTAGTTCTATTGACTGCCATTCTGGGAATATGTTTTTCATTTAAGCTCACCGAGCTGAAAACAAAAACATAAAGGTCTTAATCAAATAAGTTGATATACTAAGCTTCTATATAAGATAAAGTCCGGTTCTCAGTCCATTTGAGCGTTAGTGCCTAAACCTGACTAAAGCACGAATTCTGTGTCTTGAGAGCAGTTAGAACAAACAGACGAGGTGTTCGTCACCAGTGGTGAATGAATCAAAGAGGAGACTACGAAATATTTTAGACCTCCCCTTAATCCCCTCCTTGAACAAGGAGGGGACAGAGGGGTGGTTTATCTGATCACTTCAAAATTAGATTAAGAATCCCACCGACCAGAAGAGCTGCGGAGAGTGGGATCGCAACCAGTTTCAGGGCGCTTTTTATACCCATTTCCTTGGTCATGACAAAGAAGGTTGAAATGCAGGGTAAATAGAGAACTAAGAATGTACAAGCAACCACCAATTGCTTGGGGGATAAGTTTAGCGATTGCAATAAAGCAATCGAAACGTCTTTTCGTAAAAATCCGGTTACCACTACCAAGAGAGTTTCCGGTGGAAGGCCAAGAATAAATAAAAGAGGTGCACCGAAAATCTTACTGGCAAACCCGATTACTCCCAATAAATCTAAAATACCGATGAAAAAGATGCCTAAAATGATTAGGGGTATGGCTTCTTTGATAAACGTACTCAGGCGGAGCCAAACTTTTCTGAAAAGAATTGAGAGTTTTGGAATACGATAAGGTGGAATCTCACAAAGCAGCTCGGGGGTTTCGCCTTTAAGAATCCGGTTTAAGAGAAAACTTGTAGTTATGGCAACAACAAAGAGCACGCCAAAGATTAAAAGAAGATACTTGCTTCCATACGGTGCTACGATACTCACGATCATGGCGGTCTGGGGCATGCAGGGGGCACCAATGAGAATCAAAGCTAGGGCGATGATTTTTTCTCGCTTCGTTTCCAACACTCTGGTGGCAAGCACGGCGGGAACTTTACATCCCAAACCCAAGATGATGGGAATGGAGGAGTATCCGTGAAGTCCTAATCGGTGAAATATGTTATCCAGAAGGATAGCTAGTCGAGGGAGATAACCCAGATCTTCCAAGAAACTCAACACCAAGTAAAATGCGAACAAATATGGCAGAACCACCACCACGGGAATGTATAAACCCGCACTTAAAAGTCCAAATGAGCCTAATGGATCAGGAGTTGTGCCCAAAAGCAGATCATGTATAAATTTTATTGGGTGTAGCGATTCAACCGTATGGATGATCAGAGGAAGGTAATAATGCTTGAAGATAGGATCGAGAAGATAGTTTATAATCCCCTCACCGATAAGCCTTACTATTTTGAAAGTGCCCAGTAAAATGATGATGGCGACGAGAATTCCCGCCACAGGTTTAATCGTAAAATCGGCTAATCGCTCCAAGAATGTGTGATGTCTATGTTTTACCTGTTGAACCCTCTCCACGATTCTGCCGATTTCATGCCATCTTTCTCCATTTTCAAATTGGTAATTCCCTTTCTTTGCTTCTGGGATAGTTTCCACCAGCTTTTTTATTCCTTCACCGGTTATGGCGACAGTCGGAACGACCGGAACCCCTAAAATTTTCTGCAGCATTTCATCGTCAATGGAAACGCCGATGTGTCCGGCTTCGTCCCATAAGTTTAGCGCGACAATCATGGGAATATCTTTTTTCAGCAGTTGAAGAGTGAGATTCAGATTCCTCTCCAAATTGGTCGCATCAACGATATTGACGACAATGCTC
>Ga0315288_10004381_pt1 | contig 17950 bp, 16 predicted proteins | sample YL17G11_20_MG_FD_203454 | JGI IMG/M metagenome (GOLD analysis project Ga0315288, IMG submission 203454) | Sediment microbial communities from Yellowstone Lake, YNP, Wyoming, USA - YL17G11_20 | ecosystem: Environmental > Aquatic > Freshwater > Lake > Sediment | place: USA: Wyoming | collected... | reverse complement strand
TCCTCTGGGAGGACGGCGTCGAGCACACGATCGACGCCCGAACCGGCGCCCACCTGGAGCCGGACCACCCGGTGCCCGGCCACCGGGCCCCGCAGCACGCCCGGCTCCCCGACGACGACCGGGCCGTTCCCGCCGCCCCCACCGCCGGCATCGCGCCGGCCAGCACCCTTGGAGACCGATGACCCTCCAGCTGCACCGGCCCGACGGCCAGGGCGGCCTCGAGCCGCAGACCGAGACCCCGAAGGACTGGCGCGACCAGCTCGAGTCGCCGCGCTGGAACCTGCCGCCGCTCAAGAACCCGGAGATGAACCCGACGAGGACCTCGGCCGCCGTGCTCTTCTGGCTCGGTCTGGCGGCACTGACGTTCGTCCTCCTCCTCGTGGGGTACGGCTCCGGCTTCTGGAAGTAGCCGTGGAGCGGCCCGAGCCCGAGCCGGCCGCGCCGCGATCTGGCCGGGGTCGTGCAGTCCGCCCCGCTGAGAGGTGCCCCGGGGGAGCGTAACGAACACCTGGGGGGCGGCGGAAGTCGGGTCGGTGCCCCGCGGGGGCACGATCGGCCCGCCCAAGCCTCTGAGCGCGCGCGGCGCCCACACGGCACGCGACGCGGACGACGAGACGACGGGCCGGCGCCGCCGCCGATGCCCGACCGTTGGTCGTTACGCCCCTGGGGAGCACCTCGGGCGGCGCCCCGGGCAGCGGACGGGCGGCGCCCACTCGGCCCCGCCGGCGGCCCTCGAACGGACCCACCCCTATACTGACCCGGCCATGGTCATGGGTTTCCTGTCCCGATTCGTCGACTCCAACGACCGCGAGGTCAAGCGGATTCAGCCCCTGGTCGACGCGGCCAACGCGCTCGAGCCGGAGCTGGAGCGCGAGTCCGACGCGCAGATCCGGGTCCGGGCGGACGAGATTCGCGCCGAGCTCGCCGAGCTGCAGGCCGACTTCGGCCCGACGCAGGACGAGCACGACCAGCACGACCCCGAGCGCCGCCGGGACATGGAGAAGGCACGCCGGAAGAAGGAGAACGAGCGGCTCCAGGCAGCCCTCGACGACGCCCTCCCCGACGTGTTCGCCGGCGCCCGCGAGGCGATGAGACGCACGCTCGGGATGCGCCATTTCGACGTCCAGCTGATCGGCGGGACCGTCCTCCACCAGGGGAAGATCGCCGAGATGCGGACCGGCGAGGGCAAGACGCTCGTCGCGCCACTCGCCGCCATCCTCAACGGCCTCACGGGGCGGGGCGTCCACATCGTCACGGTCAACGACTACCTCGCCCGGCGCGACGCCCAGTGGATGGGCCCGATCTACCACTTCCTCGGGCTCTCGGTGGGGATCATCGTCCACGACACGGCCTACGTCTTCGAGCCCGGCTACCCGACGACCGACGAGCGCCTCATCAACCTGCGCCCGGTCACCCGGCGCGAGGCCTACGCGGCGGACGTCACGTACGGCACGAACAACGAGTACGGCTTCGACTACCTCCGTGACAACATGGTCACGGAGCTGGACCAGCGGGTCCAGCGCGAGCGCTTCTTCGGGATCGTCGACGAGGTCGACAACATCCTCATCGACGAGGCCCGGACGCCCCTCATCATCAGCGGCCAGGCCGAGGAGTCGGCCGACCTCTACTACACCTTCGCCCGCCTGGTCCCGAAGCTCCAGCCGCGCCCCGAGGGCGCGGAGGAGGGCGGCGACTACTTCGTCGACCTCAAGGACCGCGCCGTCTCGCCGACCGAGGACGGCGTGGACAAGATGGAGAAGCTCGTCGGTGTCGAGAACCTCTACGACGCCGACCCGCGCCTCGCCCGCCACTTCGAGCAGGCGCTTCGCGCCCACGCCCTCTACCGGCGCGACAAGGACTACCTCGTCAAGGACGGCGAGATCATCATCGTCGACGAGTTCACGGGCCGCCAGATGCCCGGCCGCCGCTGGAGCGAGGGGCTCCACCAGGCGATCGAGGCGAAGGAGGGCCTGCGGGTCCAGCGCGAGTCGGTGACGCTGGCCACGATCACGTTCCAGAACTACTTCCGCCTCTACGACAAGCTGGCCGGCATGACCGGCACGGCGATGACGGAGGGCGAGGAGTTCCACAAGATCTACAAGCTCGAAGTCGTCGCCATCCCGACGAACCAGCCGATGATTCGCGAGGACGACTCCGACCTCGTCTTCCGCAACGAGAACGGCAAGTTCAGCGCCGTGATCGACGAGATCGAGGAGATGACCGCGGCGGGCCGCCCGATCCTCGTCGGCACGGTCTCGGTGGAGAAGTCGGAGGTCCTCGGCGAGCTGCTCCGCCGGCGCGGGATCAGGCACGAGGTCCTCAACGCCAAGTTCCACGAGAAGGAGGCCGGGATCGTCGCCCAGGCCGGGCGCACCGCGGCCGTGACGATCGCCACGAACATGGCCGGCCGCGGGACCGACATCGTCCTCGGCGGCAACCCGGCGGGCCTCACCTCGGACATGCTTCACCAGCGGGGCCTCAACCCGGCCGAGGTGGACAAGGCCACCTACGACGGGGTCTTCCGAGAGGCCAAGGTGCGCTGCGACGCGGAGCACGACCTCGTCGTGACCGCGGGCGGGCTCCACATCATCGGGACGGAGCGGCACGAGAGCCGGCGGATCGACAACCAGCTTCGCGGCCGCGCCGGCCGCCAGGGCGACCCCGGCTCGTCGCGCTTCTACCTCTCCCTCGACGACGACCTCATGAAACGGTTCGCGTCGGACCGCGTGGCCGGCCTGATGGAGCGCCTCGGCCTCGAGGACGACGTGGCGATCGAGTCGCGCCTCGTCAGCAAGACGATCGAGAGCGCCCAGAGCAGGGTCGAGGGATTCAACTTCGACATCCGCAAGCGCGTCGTCGAGTTCGACGACGTCATCAACAAGCAGCGCGAGACGATCTACGCGGAGCGGGACAAGGTCCTCCACAACGAGGACCTGACCGACACCGTGCGCGCCTTCCTCGACGAAGAGCTCGAGGCGCTCCTCGACCAGCACTGCGCCGGCGAGCACCCCGACGACTGGGGCATGGAGGCCCTCTCCATGGCCCTGCACGCCATGGGCCTCGACGGGCCCGGGACGAGCGAGGACGAGCTCTGGGACGCCGGCGGCCGCGAGGCGCTCGCCGGGCACCTCCGCGAGCTGGCCGAGGCCCGGCTCGTGGCGAAGGAGGCCGAGGCCGGCGAGGTCGACTGGGCGATGGTGGAGCGGCTGGTGCTGCTCCGCACGATCGACTCCCTCTGGGTGGAGCACCTGACCGAGCTCGACGACATGCGGCGCGGGATCGGCCTGCGCGGCTACGCCCAGCAGGACCCGCTCAACGAGTTCAAGAAGGAGGCGTACAGCCTCTACGATCAGCTGCAGGCGCTCATCCGGCACCAGGTGGCGACCACCATCTTCCGGGTCCAGATCGTGAAGCAACCGTCCGCCACGACGCCCGACGAGGCGCAGCTCGCGGCCAGCCTCGCGGCGGGCGCCACGGCGATGGCGAGCGCCTCGCACGCCTCGCACGCCTCACGCACGCCACGCGCGGCGAGCGCGCCGAACGCCGCCCCCGCCCGCGTCGGCGGCGTCGTCGCCCGCGGACTCCCGACCGGGCCGGCGATCCGGGCCATGCAGCAGCAGGTGGGCGACCGTGCCGCGGCGCCCGCCCAGGGCGCCGGGCCGGGAGCGAAGCTGGGCCGCAACGATCCCTGCCACTGCGGCTCGGGGCTCAAGTACAAGAAGTGCCACGGGCGCTGAGCGTCGCCGGCCGCCGCTCGGTCGGCCGAATGCTGGCCGCGGTCGTCGTCGTCGGTCTCGCGGGCACCCTCGCGGTCACGGCGTACGCCACGTTCCGGATCTGGCAGCGGGGCGACCTGGACGACGCGCCCCGCATGGGGACGGCCGACGCGATCGTCATCCTCGGTGCCGCCCAGTACGACGGCCGCCTCTCCCCGGTCTTCCGGGCACGGCTGGATCACGCGATCGCGCTCTGGCGCGAGGGACGGGCGCCGCTCCTGGTGATGACCGGCGGCCGGCGGGAGGGTGACCGGTGGTCGGAGGCCGCGACGGCGCGCGACTACGCGATCGGGCAGGGCGTCCCGGCAGCGTCGATCAGGATGGAGGACCAGGGCCGCTCGACGGTCGAGTCGCTGCGCCGGGTTGCGACCATCCTCGAGCGAGGGGCGCTCGCGTCGGCCGTCTTCGTCTCGGATCGGAGCCACATGCTGCGCGTGATGTGGATGGCGCGCGACCTCGGCATCGACGCGTACGGGTCGCCGACCTCAGACTCCCCGTCGGACGCGACGATGGCACGCCGGGTGAATGCCACCCTCCACGAGCTCGGGGCGCTGGCCTGGTACGCGCTGGTCGGGCGGCCCGCCCCGGAGGTGGCGTCGAACCGCTCCTGACGGCTCGTCCCGGGCGCCCTCCTGCGGGGTCCCGGGCGCCCTCCTGCGGTGGTCGCCTCCGGGCGAAAACTCCCTCTTGGCCGCGCTGCGTTCGCCGCATATACTCCGCCTGATCGTGCGCACGCACACGGCGAGCGCACCCGGTGACCCCAGCAATCGGGCGCCCCGTTGCCATACGCCCGAACCGGCCGGAGCGAGGGAGTGGTGAAGCAGATCGAGGACGCCACCTTCGTCGATCTCATCGCGTGCGAGCGCGACTGCCGTTCCTGCAGCTACGCCGCCGCGCTCGACTGCGATGGCAACTGCGGCGTCTGCCCGCACAACGCGTACTGTCCGTGCGTGAACCCCGTCGTCGCCCGGAGCAAGACGGCCTTGCGGCTGATCGAGCTTCGTCCGATCCTGCTCCAGGACGCCCGAGGTCGGATTTAGTGGATCGAGCCGACCTGCACGACCTCGTCGAGCGGATCCGCGCGACCTCGGGGCGTCTTTGACCTTTCCGCCCGGGAATCTCGCCTCGCCGATCTCGACGCGCTGACCGGCACGCCCGGCTTCTGGGACGACCAGCGAGCAGCGCAGAAAGTCCTTCGCGAGGCCGATGGGCTGCGGACGGAAGTGGGGCTCTGGCGGGACCTGGAGTCCCGGGCCGCCGGCCTGGACGAGCTCTTCGACCTCGCCACCGAGGCCGACGATGCCGAGATGCTGGCCGAGATCGGGCGCGACGCGGAGGCACTGAGGTCCACCTACGAACAGGAGCGGACGGCGCTCCTCTTCTCGGGGGAGTACGACGGCGGCGGAGCGATCATCTCGATCAGCGCCGGGGCCGGCGGCACCGAGGCCACCGACTGGGCGGAGATGCTCCTCCGGATGTACCTCCGCTGGGCGGAGCGGCATCGCTTCAAGACCGAGATCGTGGACCAGACCGAGGGCGAGCAGACCGGCGTCAAGAGCGTGACGGTCGAGGTCGCCGGACGGCGGGTCTACGGCTGGCTCCGGGCCGAGCGCGGGGTGCACCGCCTCGTGCGCATCAGCCCCTACGACTCCCAGAAGCGGCGACAGACCACCTTCGCCCTCGTTGAGGTCCTCCCCGAGGTTGATGACGACGTTGTCGAGATCGTGCTCGACTGGGATGAGATCCGGGTCGACACCTACCGCAGCCAGGGCGCCGGCGGCCAGCACGTCAACAAGACCGACTCGGCGGTGCGGCTCACCCACTTCCCGTCCGGGCTGGTGGTCCAGAGCCAGAACGAGCGCTCGCAGACCCAGAACAAGGAGACAGCGACGCGGGTCCTGAAGGCGCGCCTCCTCGAGAGGGTCCTGGAGGAGAAGGAGGCGGAGCTGCGACGCCTGAAGGGGGAGCACGTCGAGGCGGGCTGGGGCAACCAGATCCGGAGCTACGTCCTGCACCCGTACCAGATGGTGAAGGACCACCGTACCGGCCAGGAGACCTCGAACACGGCCGCCGTGCTCGACGGCGAGCTGGACGCCCTCATGCAGGCCGAGATGGAGCGCCAGGCGACCGGGGCGCCGCTGGCGGGCGCCGGCGAGGTGGCGTGAGCGCACCCCTGGACGGTCTCATCCTGCGCGCGGCCCGGGCGGACGAGCTGCCCGCCTGCGCCGACGTGTGGCGCGCCGGCCTCGACGGCTACGGGCCGCAGGTGGGCCGGCTCCCGATGATCGCCGCCCCGGGGCCGCTCGTGGCGCTCCTCGCCCACCTGCGCGGGACCGATCCCGACCGCTTCCTGGTGGCGGTCCGGCCCGAGGCCGGCGGCTCCGAGCGGGTCGTCGCGTTCGCCTCGGCGAGCCGGCGGGAGCACGTCTGGTTCCTTGGGATGCTCTTCGTCCACCCCGACGAGCAGGCGCGCGGGCTGGGGCGCGTGCTCCTCGAGGCGGTCCTCCCGGCCGGCGACGAGCCCGTTACGCTGGCGACCTGCACCGACGCCGCGCAGCCGATCTCCAACGCCCTCTACGCGCGGTACGGGATCGTGCCCCGGCTGCCTGTCCTGGAGCTCGTGGGTCGGCCCGAGCGGGTCGGCCCGGCGGCCCTGCCGGACGGCGTCCGCGCCGTCCCCTTCGAGCTCTTCGCGGCCGGCCCGACCGACGGACCCGGGCCGCGCCGGCTTGCCGCGGCGCTCGCTGCGCTGGACCGGGAGGTCCTCGGCTACGCCCACCCGCAGGATCACGCCTACCTTCGGGAGACCGGTCGGCTGGGCAACCTCTACGAGGCGGGGGACGGGCGGATCGTCGGCTACGGGTACGTCTCGCCGGTCGGGCGCGTTGGGCCGCTGGCCGTGGAGGACGCGGCGCTCCTCCCCGGCGTGCTGGGGCACCTCCTGCACGCCGTCGAGCCCGCGGGCGCCTTCTCGGCGTGGGTGCCGGGGGCCGCCGCTGCGGCCGTCACCGCCCTGCTCGACGTCGGCCTCCGGATCGAGGACTTCCCGGCGCTCCTCTGCTGGGACCGCCCCTTCGCGGACTTCTCCCGGTACGTCCCGATCACGCTCGCCGTCCTGTGATGCGGGCGGCAGGACGGATCGACGCAGCGGTGGTAGCCTCGGGCCGATCGTGACGAGCGCCACCCTCCCCTCGCCGGCCTCCGAGCCCGCCCGAGGTGCCGAGCCGGCTCCCGGCCCCGGGCCCGCCTCGCGTCCCGTCCTCGCCCTGCGCGGTGTCGGAAAGACCTACCCCAACGGCAAGGTCGCCCTGCGGGACGTGGATCTCACGCTCGGCGAAGGCGAGTTCGTCTTCCTCGTCGGCCCGTCCGGCGCCGGCAAGTCGACCCTCCTCAAGCTCCTGATCCGCGATGAGCTCCCGACCGCCGGTGAGGTGATCGTCGACGGCCGCGACCTCGCGCGCGTGGCCCGCCGCAAGGTGCCCGACCTCCGGCGCCGGATCGGGATCGTCTTCCAGGACTTCAAGCTGCTTCCCACCCGCTCCGTGCGCGAGAACGTCTCTTTCGCCCTGGAGGTGACCGGGACGCCGCGGGGACGGATCCGGCCGGCCGTGGAGCGGGCCCTCGCGGTCGTCGGTCTCAGCGACCAGGCCGACCAGTTCCCGACGACCCTCTCCGGCGGCGAACAGCAGCGGACGGCGATCGCCCGGGCCCTGGTCCACGAGCCGCGCCTGATCATCGCCGACGAGCCGACCGGCAACCTCGACCCGCTCATCTCGTGGGAGATCATCCAGCTGCTCCTCCGGATCAACGAGCTGGGCGTGACCGTCCTCGTGGGGACCCACAACGCCGAGGTCGTCACCTCGCTCCGCCGGCGCGTCGTCGCCCTGGAGGAGGGGCGGATCGTCCGCGACGGGGTCGGCGGCTACCATCGCGACGATTGAGGGCCGTCAGCTGAGCGCCGTCCTGGGCTTCCCCCGCTTCCTCACCTTCAGCGTCGGCCGTGCCCTCCAGGGGATCCGCCGCAACGCCCTGATGAGCCTCGCGGCGATTGCCACGATGGTCCTCATGCTCCTCCTCCTGGCCGGCTTCTGGCTCCTGCAGGCCGGGCTCGCGGCCGGGGTGGCGTACGTCGAGGAGAAGGTCGAGATCGTGGCCGACCTCCGCGATGTGCCCGGGGCCGAAGCCGTCCTGGTCGTCCAGGCGGAGGCCCTCGCCGCGGACGTCGCGACGCTGCCCCAGGTCCGCGCCGTCCGCTACGTCTCGAAGGACGAGGCGCTCGCCCGCTTCCGGGCGCGCCTGCTCGAGCGCGGGCAGGTCGACCTGACCGGGTACCTGGATCGGAACCCGCTCCCGGCCAGCCTCGAGGTGAGCCTCGTCGATCCACGCGACTACCAGGCGGTCGACGACCTCCTCTCGTCGCGCGAGGAGGTCGTCGAGGACGTGGTCGAGGTCCAGCGGCTCATCGAGCGCCTCACCTCGGTGACGGACGTGCTGCGCACCGGCGGCTTCGTCGTCCTCCTCGTGGTCGGGTTCGTCGTCCTCTTCATCATCGTCAACACGATCCGGCTCGCGGTCGTCGCCCGGCGCGAGGAGATCGAGATCATGCGGCTCGTCGGCGCCTCGGACGCGTTCATCCGCTGGCCGTTCATCTTCGAGGGCGCGTTCGTCGGGCTGCTGGGGGCGGCCGTGGCGCTCCTGGTCCTGGGTCTCGCCGCCGCGCCCGTCGGCGACATGATGTACGGCTTCTTCCGGGTCCTTCCGCTCGAGCTCGGGACCATCGCCCGCGACATCGTGCTCCTCGTCGTGGGGACCGGCCTCGGGGTGGGGATCCTGGGCTCCTGGCTCTCGGTCCGGAGCTACCTCGGGGGCTAGCTGCCGGGCGCGCCGGCGCACCGACATCGCGCAGCCGCCGGATCTGAACCGCCGTTGTACGCTTCTCGCCCGCGCCCGCGGCGCCTGCCCTCCGCCAGGGACCCTCCGATGACCGACCTCCTCGACCGCGACCCCGACGACGCCGAACCCACTGCTGAAGCGGACGCGCCGTCTGACACTGCACCGCCGCCCGCTCCCGAGCCCGCCCGTCGGCGCGGTGTGGGTCCCCTCCAGCTCGCTCTCGCGACGGTCGCGCTCCTGGCGGGCGCGGCGCTCTTCCTCTCGGGCTTCTCGCTGGGCGCGCGCACCGCGACCACGCCCGGGACCCCCGCCGCAGACGCCGAGCTCTTCGCCCCATTCTGGGACGCCTACGAGTCGATCACGAAGAGCTACGTCGGCGACGTCGACCGCGGGAAGCTCGTCCAGGGCGCGATCGACGGGATGATCGGGGCGCTCGGCGACCCCTACTCCTCCTACATGAGCCCCGAGGAGCTCCAGCGGGCCCGCGAGTCGATCGGCGGCGAGTTCTCGGGCGTCGGGGCGGAGGTCACCACTCGCCCCACGGACCCGGCCACCGAGACCTGCGCCACGATCGGGCCGGCCTGCCGGCTCGTGGTCGTCGCCCCGATCGATGGGTCGCCCGCGGAGCGCGCCGGCCTGCTGTCGGGGGACGTCATCACGGCCGTCGACGGACGCAGCGTCGACGGCGAGACCCTGGACGACGCGATCGCGCGGATCCGCGGCCCCAAGGGCACCGCGGTGGTGCTGACCGTGGTCCGCGACAACGGAGCACCCCTCGAGGTGGCGATCGTCCGCGACACGATCGTCTCCCGCCAGGTCGAGGCGCGGGAGCTGGCGGAGGGTTCGGTGACGTACGTCCGGATCGCCGGCTTCTCGGCCAACGCGGCGCGCCAGTTCGAGGCGGCGATTCGGGCGGCCCGCGAGAAGGGCATCACGAAGTTCGTCGTCGACCTCCGCGACAACCCCGGTGGCTACGTGACCGCCGCGCGGTCCATCGCCAGCCAGTTCATCGGGGAGGGCCCGCTCTTCTGGGAGGAGGCTGCCGACGGAACGCAGGTGGCCACGAACGCGGAGCGCGGCGGTGCCGCCACCGGCCCCGAGATCCGGGTGGCGGTCCTCGTGAACGGCGGGAGCGCCTCGGCCAGCGAGATCGTCGCAGGCGCGCTGCAGGACACCGGGCGCGGCACGCTCGTCGGCGAGAAGACCTACGGCAAGGGGACGATCCAGCAGTGGGTGGACCTCACCGCTGAATCGGGCGGCTTCCGCCTGACGATCGCGAAGTGGCTCACGCCGGACAAGCGGTGGATCCACAAAGAGGGCCTGCAGCCGGACGTCGCGATCCCGGCGAACGGAGCGGGAGCCGGCGAGCCGGGGCCGACCGGCGACCCGTATGTCAACGCCGCCCTCGAGGTGCTCGACGCGGTGGCGGGGGTCCCGGCCCTCTCGCGGGCTGCATAGGCACTCCTTCCGGTCCGGGGCACGAGCGCCCGCCTTGCCCGCCCGCACCGCGGTCTTGCGTTGAACGCATGACCGCGCACGCCCCCGGGCGGCCGGCGGTCCCGACGGCAGGGTCCGTGCGTTGGGCGGCGGCATTCCTGCCCCGGCCGGGTCGGCGGACCGGGGCGGGCCACTCCGCTGGCAGGTTCCGTGCGTCCGGCCGGCGAGAACCTGCCGACGGGCACTGACCTGCGGCCCGGTCGTGCGTCGAACGCAAGACGGACCACGGGCGGGTCCGGCCGGGTCCCCGCCTGCCTGGCGCCCGCCGAGCACCCGGCCCCTGTCGGGGTCGATGGGCACCGGACGTGCCGAGCGACGACACCGAGCGCGTACACCGTCTTGCCAGATGGCGTGGCGTCGGGTACGGTTCGTCCGACCGAAAGGAGGTGATGTGCAATGACAGACAGTAGTCGGCGTCGTTGCACCACCTCGCCGGAGGCGGCCGCCTGACGGACGCCCCAGCGGGTGGGCAACCTGAAACGCGCACGAACGCCGGCCCCCTCGGGGCCGGCGTTCGTGCGTCCGGGGCGCTGCTGCGGCATGATCCCGGCGGCACCCGCGAACCCCGGCGGCGATCCCGACCGCACACCACGAAGGAGCACCCGCCATGGGCGAGGAGACGATCGCCCTCAACCGCAAGGCCCGCCACGAGTTCCACGTCGAGGAGACGTTCGAGGCGGGCATCGTGCTAACCGGCACGGAGATCAAGTCGATCCGCGCCCGCCACGTCAGCCTCCAGGAGGCCTACGCGCGGATCGAGCGCGGCGAGGCCTGGCTCGTGGGCGCCCACATCGCGCCCTACGCCGGGGGCAACCGGCTCAACCACGAGGCGAAGCGGACGCGGAAGCTGCTCCTCCACCGCGACGAGATCGACGAGCTCCTCGGCAAGACGAAGTCGAAGGGGCTGACGCTCGTGCCCCTGCGCCTCTACATCGACAACCGGAGCCACGCCAAGCTCGAGATCGGCCTGGCACGCGGGAAGCAGCTCCACGACCGCCGGCGCGACATCGCCGAGCGCGACGCCCGGCGGGACATGGAGCGCGCCCTGGCCGACTCGCGCCGCGGCCGCTGACGTCCCGCGCGCCCTCGCCGACCGACCGGCGCTACAATGGGGTTCGCCGGCCCGAGCGCCGGCGCGGAACGGCCTGCGCCGCTCCGATCGGTGGGGATGCGTGGTCTCGACGGGGCCTCGCAGCCCGGGAACGCGAGCCGAGGATGCCGCTCTGGCCTCGTTAAAAGGCGGCAAAACGAAGTAACTGCCAACAAGCAGCCTGCTCTCGCCCTCGCCGCTTAGGCGGTAAGGTGAGCGTGGAAGCGGCCTCCCCTCCGTGGGCCGTGGAAGCGTCAATCAGCGGAGGTGCAGCCCCGGCAAGCGCCGCGTAGCCGGGAGCGAAGCCCGATCTAGGGACACGCAGCTGGACCGATCATCGCCCCTGCCGATGGGGGTGGGTCGGTCGAGATCAAGCATCGGACACGCTCGTAGTGGGTCCGGGTCACGGGTTTCGGACGGGGAGTTCGACTCTCCCCCATCTCCACCACCCTTCTCTCTCGTCGTCTCAGGCGGCGCGGAGCTCGTTCGCGTCAGGCGGCGCGGAGCTCGTCCCCGTCGATGATCAGACGGCTCTCGTGGCTGTCCAGCCATTCGAGCGTGGCGAGCCGCGCCAGGAGGCCGCGCCGGGCCTTCCGTGGAGCGGCGCATTCCAGCCGGAGGGCGCCGTCGCGCTCGCGGGCGACCATGTGAGCTCCACAGAAGCAGTACGGGCGTGCCCGCTCGGCGTCCTCGATGAGATTCATGATGGTCGTGCGGTCGTACATGGTGAGCGCTGCCTCTTGTATCGATACGGTCCGTACCGTATCCTAGCACCATGCCCCCAGAGAATCAAGACGGTCCGTATCGCAACTCGTCCGCAACGATCGAGTCGGCGCGCAGACCGCTCGGACGACCGCGGAGCGACCGGGTCCACCGGGCGATCGTGGAGGCCGCCCGGGCCGAGCTCGTGGAGCACGGCTTCTCGCGGTTCCGCCTCGAGCACGTGGCCGCGCGGGCGGGGGTGGGAAAGGCGACGATCTACCGACGCTGGCCGTCGAAGGAGGCCCTCGCGCACGATCTCCTCGCCGAGCTCGCCGCGCCGCACATCGCGGTCGCCGATGTCGGCGACACCCGGGCCGAGCTGCGGGCGACGGTCCTGACCGCGATGCACGCCGTCGCCGAGACACCGTTCGGGCCGGTCATCCGGGCCCTCCTCTCGCAGATCGCCATCAACCCCGCCCTGGGCGACCCATTCCGCGCGACCGTGGTCCGAGCGCGCCGAGAGGAGGTCGCGCGGGTGATCGGACGAGGGATCGCGCGCGGCGATCTGCGACCCGACGCGGACGTCGACGTGGCGACGGAGCTCCTGGTCGGGCCGGTCTATTTCCGGCTCATGTTCGGCGGCGGCCTGAGCGCCGACTTCGCCGAACGCGTGGCCGACAGCGTGTACCACGGGTACGCTCGCGACGCTCGTCCCGGGGCGTAGGGGCGACGCGCTACGGGGCCGGCGTTGGTGTTGGCTCGGGCGTCGGCGTGGGGGCCGGGGTCGGCGATGGTCCCGGCGTGGGCGTGGGCGCCGTCTTGCCGATCAGCAGGATGCCGTTGACCCGCTTGTAGTTCGAGTACCACGTGTCGCTGTGGATGACCGTGGCGTTGGCGTCGCGGACCGTCCGGGTCACCCAGACCTGCATCCCGTTGACCGGGTACTCGATCCGCTTCTTCGTCCCGACCGGGATGCTGGTCGTGTCCTGGACCGAGTCGGTCGCGCGCAGGACGTTCTTGATGATCGGCGTGGTGAACGTCACGGTGCGGCCCGTCGGCGGCCCCCAGATCTCGAAGCGGACGAAGGTGGCTCCGGTGTACCCGCGGATGAGGAGCGGGTACTGGGTGTCGTTGCGGAAGCGCATGCTCCGCGTCGCGCCCGCCGTCTTCCAGACCGTCGCATCGAGACCCGTCGGGTAGCGATCGATGTAGTAGTAGTGGTTGGCGCGCTCGAGGATCTCGAGCCCTGCGCGAGCGGCCGCGTTGAAGAGCGTCGTGGAGACGGAACAGATCCCGCCTGCCAGGGCGCCCGTCGGCTCGGTCCGCCCGTTGAGGATCGCCCCGCCGTCGCGGTAGCCGCGCTCGTAGGTGATCGGGCCGAGCGCCGACCAGAAATCGAAGACCGCGCCGGGCTCGACCACGTAGCCGTCGATGTCGCTCGTGGGGATGGAAATGTTGTTGCCGAACCCGTTCGCCTCGTAGCGGTGGAACTTGGTGGTCCAGGTCGACAGGCGCTGCATGAGCGGCGCGGCCGCCTCGGCCGCCTCGGTCGTCAAGCTCGGCTCGACGACGGCGATCGCGAGGGCGACGGGGGCGGGCGTCTCGGGCGACGGGACCGCTGCGCGATCGAGGACCGCCTGGGCGACGAGCGGCGCCGACGCCGCGACATTGAGCGCCCGGCCGTTCTTCGCCGCGACGACGCCGACCACCGACGCGCCGCGGCCCACGAGGAAGGTGGCGTCCTTCGGCGCGCGGTCGATCTTCTCGGCAAGGCCTGCGAGCGCCTGCGTCGGGGCCGCCGGCGCGACCACCGGCCGATAGCCGCCATCGCCGGTTGGGCTGAACGTGATCCAGCTCCGAACGGTCGAAGCCTCGATGGTCCATGTCTCCTTCTCGTGCGTCAGCACGACGTCCCGGGACATGCGCTCGGCGGCGGCCACGGCCGAGGCGACCTCGGCGTCCGAGACGAACGGCTCGATCGCCACCGCCTCGAAGGCGAGCTCGAGCGTCTGGGGGGCGCTCGGGTCCACGAGCCGCTCCAGGAGCGCCCGAGCGACCTCCTCGCGGGGTAGCCCGCGACCCGCGGTAGCGGGGGTGGTGGAGAAGCCGGTCTTCGTCGTGGTCGCGGTCGCGCTCACCGGGGTCCGCATGATGCCGCCTGCCGCACGGGCGACCGCGACGCCGACGGCAGCGGGATCCAGGACCACGAGCGGGTCGATCAGGGTGCCGTCGAGCAGGCTCCGGACGCCCCGCGACGCCCGACCGACGGGGTCCGGCTCGCTGCGCCCGACCGACCACGCCAGCTCGACGAGCGTGGCGACGTCGGCGCGTCGGCCGAGGGCGGCGTACGGGATCCGGAGCCGGGTCCCGTCGACGTCGATGACCGCCTCGCCGGCGGCGTAGCCGGCGAGCTCTCGCTCGAGGCGCGCCGTGGCGGCGTCGCGAGACAGGCCGGCGACATCAACGCCGGCGACGGTCACGCCGGGATAGATCCGCTCGGCGTACTGGCCCTGGTAGGCGAGCAGGGCGCCGGCGCCGAACCCGAGGGCGAGCACGAACCCGGCGATCACGCCGAGGACGAGCTTCCCGAACAGGAAGCCCCGAGGGGTCGGCGGCGGGGTCGCGGAGGTCGTCATGGGAGCGCTGAATCTATCAGCATCGCGCGCATGGGACGCGAGCGGACGCGCCCGCGTTACGCGCCTTCCCTGGAGTCCTCGCTCGGCCGCCGATCATCCCGCGCGCGGGATGATCACGATCCGACGGTTCGGCTCCTCGCCGATCGACTGCGTGCCGACAGACGCGTGCCCACGCAGGGCGAGGTGGATCCAGCGGCGCTCCAGGGCGGGCATCGGCTCGAGCTGCAGCATCTTGCCGGATTCGACGACCTTGTCCGCCGCCCTGAGCGCGATCTCGCGAAGCTGCTGCTCGCGGCGGCCGCGATAGCCCTCTACGTCGACGAGGACGCGGGTCCACTCGCCCATCTGGCGCGAGAGCATCAGGTTCACGATGTGCTGGAGCGCCGAGAGCCGCTCGCCCTTGCGCCCGATGAGGGCGCCGAGGGCCTCGTGTTCCTCGTCGTCCACGCCGACGACGTTCAGGCGGTTCGTCTCGCCGGTCTCGACGACGACGTCCACGTCGAAGCCGAGATGCTCCATGAGCTGCGCGAGGATCGCCTCGCCGGCGGCCAGCGCGGCGGGCGAGGCCTCCGCGGCCTGGAGCTCCTCGCGCTCGCGGATGAGCGAGCGGGCGACCTGGACCATCTCCTCCTCGGCGGTCGAGACGGACGACGCGCCCGGGCGATCCGGTGCCCCGGCGGGGCGGGCGACGCGGTCGTCGCGGGGTCGGTCGTCGCGCTGCGGCGGGCGGTCGTCGCGGAGTCCGCGGTCGTCGCGCTGCGGCGGGCGGTCGTCGCGGGGTCCGCGGTCGTCGCGCTGCGGAGGGCGGTCGTCGCGCCGAGGCGGGCGGTCGTCGCGGGGTCCGCGGTCGTCGCGCTGCGGAGGGCGGTCGTCGCGCCGAGGCGGGCGGTCGTCGCGGGGTCCGCGGTCGTCGCGGAGTCCGCGGTCGTCGCGCCGAGGCGGGCGGTCGTCACGGGGGCCTCGATCGTCGCGCGGCGGCCGGGCCGGGAGCGGCGTGGCCTCCGCCGCCGACCGCTTGGGCGCCGCTCCTCCGAGGGCGCTGCGCGGCGCGGCAACGATGCGGGCGGGCTCCGCGCCCATCCCCAGGACGCCCCGGCTGCCGGCCGTGAGGATCTCGAAGTCGAGCTCATCGAGGCCGACCCCGAACGCCTCGCGGGCGTTGCGGAGGGCTTCCTCGACGGACTTGCCGGTGAACTCGCGGTACTCGCTCATGATCTCAGCGCTTTCTCCCTCGGCGGCCCTGGCGGCCTCGTTCGCGCGATCGCACGGTGGCCGCCGCGGATGCGGTGCGGTCGGCCTCGGTGCGCGCGGTGGGTCGTGATGGGGTGGCCCGCCCCGGCTTCGCGTCCCCGGGCGGGGCTGATCGCAGCTTCGGCGGCTCAACCGGGAAGCGCGGGCGGTGGTCCTTCGCGAAGCCGGGCGTCCAACGGAGGATGGGGAACATGGCGCCCCAGCCGACGATCAGGTACTGCTGGGCGATCCCGAAGACCGTCGTGACGATCCAGTAGATGAAGAGGCCGGCGGGCAGGAACCCACCGTAGAGGATGGAGATGAGGGGCAGGAACAGGACGAGCTGGCGCTGGACCTTGCTGTTCTGGTCCTGGTAGGCGGGGTCCGACGGCGGCATCGTCATCCGGCTCTGGACGAGCTGGAGGATCGCCGAGATGAAGGCCAGGAGGCTGAAGCCGGTGATCAGGGGCAGGGGGAAGAGCACCTGCGCCTTCGAGACGTCCATGTTGCCGAGCCAGGTGACCGTCGTGTCGATGCACGGCCTGTAGGCGTCATAGGCCGCAGTCCCAAGACCGTTGACGCACTGCACGTTGAGGGCCTGGAACCCGAACACGTTGAACATCGCCGTCGGGTCCGGGTTGACCAGGCCCCCGTTGATGACCTGGTAGATGATCAGGAGGAGGGGGAGCTGGAGCAACATCGGGAGGCAGCCCGACGCCGGGTTGACCCCGCGCTCCTTGTAGAGCTCCATCTGCGCCTGGCTGAAGCGGGCCCGGTCGCCCTTGTAGCGTTTCTGCAGCTCCTTGAGCTCGGGCTGGATGAGCTGGGTCCGCTTCATGGACACGATCTGGCGGCGGAAGAGCGGGATCAGCGCGGTGCGGACGATCAGGGTCATCACGATGATCGCGATCCCGACGTCGCCGGTGACCTGCTCGATCCCCACCAGGAGGAGGAAGAGGGCCTGGAAGATCGGGTTGAAGATCCAGGCGAGGAGCTTGACGGGGTCGGCGCCGGGCTGGGCCGGGGTCAGGGGCAGGTGCGGCGGCGTCGTCGCGGACGGGGCGGCCGAGCCGCCCGGGCCGGGGACAACGGCCGGCGCGGCGGCGCACGCGGCGGCGACGAGGACGACGAGCGCCAGCAGCGCAAGGACGAGCAGGTGGTCGCGCCGGATGCGGGGGAGGGTCACGGGGTCCTCGGCTTCATCGAACGGGGTCGTAGCCGCCAGGGTGCCAGGGGTGGCATCGCGCGATCCGCTTTGCCCCCATCCAGCTGCCCCGCGCGAGGCCGTACTTGTCGATCGCCTGCTCGGTGTAATGCGAGCAGGTGGGGTAGTAGCGGCAGCTCGACGGCAGCCACGCGAAGACCGTCCGGTACAGGTGTATGAGCCCGATCCCCATCCGCTTCACGCGTCCGCCGGTCCTCCGAGCACTCCCCCCCGCCGGAGGAGCCGCTCCAGCGCCTCGACGAGCGCTCCGTGGTCCGCATCCACGAGCGCCGGCCGGGCGATGATCAGAACGTCCCAGCCTGGCTGGAACGAGGGCGCCATCACCCTGAGTGTCTCCCGGAGCCGTCGTCGGACCCGGTTTCGGACGACCGCGCCCCCGAGGGCACGGCCGGTGGCGAGGCCGAACCGGACGCCGTCGGAGCCGGTCCGCAGAAACCGGGCGGTCATCAGCGGGTGGGACCGCGAGGTCCCGCGAGCCTGGATCGCCGCGAAGTCCGCGGGCCGGGTGAGCGTCGCGAGCCGTCCGCGGGGGCGGCCCGGTGCCGGTGTCAGACTGCCAGCCGCTTGCGGCCCCGAGCGCGGCGAGTGGCCAGGACGCGCCGGCCCCCGGCGGTCTTCATCCGGGCGCGGAAGCCGTGCTCCTTCGCGCGATGGCGCTTCTTCGGCTGGTAGGTCTGCTTCATCGGGCGTCGTGTCTTCCTCTTGTTGTCCGGCCTCCGGATCGAACCGCCGCGCGACTCGAAGAGGCGCGCAAACGCGCCGGGCGCACGACCGCCGGGCGCGTGAACGCCGGGCGATTATGGAACGCCACCTCGCGAGTGTCAAAGCACGTGTCGGACGCGGCCGCGCTCGCGCGGGTGCGCGCCGACCGCAGAGGGCGGCGACGGCAGACATGGGATAC
>Ga0315288_10004380_pt1 | contig 17952 bp, 16 predicted proteins | sample YL17G11_20_MG_FD_203454 | JGI IMG/M metagenome (GOLD analysis project Ga0315288, IMG submission 203454) | Sediment microbial communities from Yellowstone Lake, YNP, Wyoming, USA - YL17G11_20 | ecosystem: Environmental > Aquatic > Freshwater > Lake > Sediment | place: USA: Wyoming | collected... | reverse complement strand
CCTCGTGAATCATCAACCAACGCTGGTGCATGATGTCCTTCAGCGTCGTGGTGTCATCACTGGGGGCTTCGCCATCGAAGTACGCAATCATGTCTTGCGGTGCTACAGTCTCGATGTCGATACCTTTCCCAGTCAGGTAATCCCGTGCCTTCTCAACTGCTCTTGACAGCTCGTCGATGTTGGCCTCTCTCCTGATGGGCTTCTCTCTTCTAGGCATCTTGCATCTGTCAGATGTCAGGACAGACTGTCCCCACAGATAAACAGGAAGGTTGACTATTCACTTCGGACGTCCAGAAGACATTTCGTGAACTGGTCGTAGCGAGTGACGAGGGGAGTGTATACCATTGTAGGGCGCGGCCACGGATATGCGGCGATTCTGTGTACTGCGTTGCCCAAGGGCTACATGAAGACTGTACTCATGCTGGCTTGCGTCTAAGCAACCCTGAGGTCGGTCGTTCAAATCGACCCCCCGCTACCACTTCTTCTTCCTATTCCCGCTTTGTTGTCATTCTCGTTTTGCTTGTAGGAATTCGAATGTTATCCACAGCAGCACAAGGATCTCTACGGCGAGCATCATGAAATGAAGCGTCCTCAAGAAGGACAGGAACCTGGAGTCTGAAGTCCCGACTTCGATGAACGCGAGCAGAGCACCCAACGACCAATAGACCGCTAAGGATACAAGTGCCCACACAAGCATGTGAACGTAGTAGTCCCAGTTGGAGTATACCATTTGTCCAACACTACACGAGTGTTCATGCTGAGAAACGAATCTCGGTATCAACATCTCAGCTTAGCTCTTGCGTTTAGTGTGCATGAGTACAACTCCGACTGCCACAACCACTCCCGCAACGACAGCCATGACAACTATGGTACCCATTGGTGTCGCATACCACGGTTCCGGGTCGACAGTAACCAGAACAGTATCATTCGCAGAGTTGCCCGCAAGATCGTAGAACACTACTGTGAAGTTATATGAACCTGCAGCAAGTCCGTCAATTGAATACGTTAGTCCGCCTGTCCATGGACCAGTCGATATCAATTCACCATCTCGGTATAGCTCATAGTAGTCGGGATTCAGGTCAGTACATTCCCATGAGATATCGTGGTCTGTTGTTCCTACAACATACACAATATCCGAAGGCGGAGATATGGCAGGGACGCGGTTGTCGACAGTAAGCGAAAACGGAACAGTATGCTCGTTGCCAACGTAATCTGCCAGCGTCATATTGAATTCATAATGGCCGTCTGGAATTCGTGTTGAGTTTGCTAGCGTCCATTGGAATGTCCATATGTTGACATATGTCACTTGTACAGGATTCTGAAAGTATACAGATACGTTTCCTGATGAGAACTCCAACGACACAATCGACGACCCACCAAGGGAGTAGGCATAGCCGACAATTGTGATGTTCCCCCCGCGCTGATACATGTCAGTGATAGAGGCAAGGAGGGGTGCTGTATTATCTACAAAGGTACTTTTGGTATCAGATAGCGTAGAAGCACCAAAGGCTACAGATGCAGTTATGTTATGCACACCATCTGATACCTCAGTTGTGTCCCACTCGTAGCTCCATGTACTCGCACCAGTCGCAATACCCTGAAACACTCCATCTCTTGAGATCTCAGTGGTAGATGTGGCGTTCACAAACCCAATCAATTGCACGTTGTCAACATAGACACCATGCCTCACTACTGATGAATCACTGTGGAAATAGAACCCTATTCTAGTGGCACCTGTGGGGATTGAGAGTGTTGAATGCGCCCATCCAGTCGTGCTACCAAGAGAATAAGGTGTGGACCAAGAGGAACCAATGTAGTAGGCAGGACTGAACCAATCCCATCCGTCTTCAACATCCGCCCAATAGTCAAATGACAACGTTGCAGAACCGAAGTCACTCAAATCAACAAAACAATAGGCATAGGAGTGAGCCTCACTCTCGTATTCCGATCCTATGTCCCAGATGTCGATATCATCTACAGTCATGCTACCAGAGTAATCGCCTTGGAAAATGAAGGCAAAGTATAGTGTTGAGCTTATAGCATCTTCAGGCAACATTACTGTTTGTTCACCAACAAACGAGCATGTTGCTCCTACTGGAGCCCACCATCTCTTCAGATAAGTGAAGACCGATCCATCAGTGGAATAGAGGACACTAGCGAAGTTATTAGATAGGGCATCTTGAACTTCGTAGTCCATCCAGAATGTAAGACAGAGCTCGGTTGCAGCGGATAGGTCAAGCGGGCCCTGAACTGCCCACTCTTTGACACCTGAGAGTCCGCCGGTCGAACAGGAAATCTGGTAGCTCAAAAAGGAGCCCGTTGGCCCCCATGGATAGGAATTCGCACCTGCACTGTATAGAGCCCATCCCGCAGGCCAGAACCAGAAAAGCATATTGAAATGTTCAGTGTAGACTGCAGTTGATGTTGGGGCGCCTCCGCACCAGATTGAAGAGCCACCAGAATAACTGTGATACGGATCAACACCCCAGAGTTGGTTTCCATTAATCGAGTTTGCATCATTCGTGTACCATGGAGTGGCAAAGGAGCCAGGCTCGAATCCGACATCAAGAACAGTGTCTTCAGACTCCCCTTGAGATGTTCCAGTGATCTCTAGAGTTCCACCCACGTATGTGTCCAGAGGGTCGATTCTCACAGAGGGAAGAGTCATGTTTGCACTCACCTCTTCCCGAGGTTGATTGTCTGGTATTGCATGAGGCGTTTGAGGAGAGGTTGCTTCGACGGACCACTCGAGAGAGGTAACGGTGAAACTTTCAAGCACTCCAGAGACTGGCCAAACTGAGTCGCCTATTTCGAGGATGAATTCATTCGCAACGAAGGAACTGAGGTGAGGAGATGCCTCACTCAAGTCGAATAGAATGTGACTTCCTGGAAATGGATGGTTCTGATACAATCCTGAATCATCAGCCATACTGGCGCCGATTCCGAAGGGCTTCTGCCATGTAGTAGAGGTATAGTACTTCAGAGAAACAAGGAATCCCGAATTCAGGACGTCTCCGCGCTTTTCATGAGATATTCTCACAGATCCAACAAGACTGGGAGTATATGGTTGACTTATCACATCACAGTAATAGAAAATCTGTTGAGATAGAGCGGAGCTCTTGATGGCTTCATATGACATCCACCAGAGACCATTATTGCCCCAACCGCTCCCCCAAGAATTGACAAGCAAGAAAGCCCCGGGTCCATCAGTCGTAGCCTTGTTATCATCATATCCTACCAAGCAAACTGCATGACCCCCACCTAATTCCCCACTTGCATGACTTGTCGTGTATATGTTATTGGCTGCATTAAAGCTATAGAATGCAGTTCGAGTGTAGATTCCAGTGACCACCGTATTTCCCGCAGCGAGATATGATTTCAGAACCTCCAAATCGCTATTCGTGTAGAGACTATCCCACGCTTCACTGGTTATTCGGTACCTCATGGCCTCATAATATGCTGCTTCAGATGGCCATGTAACCCAGTCGTCTTGATCATAGGACATTGTGTTCATCGTTGCACAACCGAAATCACACAGAAGATTTGACGCGTCTGAAAAATACGACCCGGAATCAGTGCCATAGTTGATTTGGTTGTACACAAATGCTGGACTGAATTGATGGCTCGGGATTGTTGTATCCCAGAAATCATTCGCGGCAGCGACTTGGTGGGTAAGGCAATAGTATGCCCAAGCCCATCCAGTGCATGAGCCTTGAGTCCCTTGATCTCCGATGGGAGGAAGTCCGACAAGATTGGATACACTAGGTGGACTAGGTGCACCCGGAGAGCTGTATTCTTCTGCGACAGCAGGGCTTGTTTTCGCTCCTCGTCTGAAATCCTCAAACTTCTCCATGTCTTCGAAAACCAATCCAGTTGGTCTGTACTTTGGTATCAGTGATGGGTCCGCATATTCGATTGTTGCCTCAGTGCTCGGTTGTTCTACAAGAGGTTTGCTGATTGCTTCTGGAGCAGACTCTTCTGCTTCGTCATCAGCAGTAAGAGATGCTGTTTCTTCCACCTCTTGGGTACTGGTTGTATGAGCTCCAATTGGCACTGCCGGAACCAAAATCAAGAGAACGAAGAGAGTTACTAACATGATTCTGAGAGTTTTCACAACATGCACCTCAATACAGTATGGATCCATAATTGTCAAAGGCTCTACCAGTAATCTTCTCAGCCTGCGAGTCATGACTGGAACTGATATCCGCAGTTGGGGCAGAAGCGAGCCCCTGGCATCTGTCTAGGCGTGCCACAATGGGGGCAGAACCCAATGTTCTGACTCTCGACCATAGATGAGCTCGGCAAGGGTGCAGTATCAGGTGCGGGCCCCAGAGTTCCAGTTTCGATGGGAGCTTCGCCCAAACCGGTACTTCGTTTCCTTCGTGAAAAAGCCACATATCCGGCTACTGCGACAATCCCGACAAAACCTACTATCGTCAGCGGAACCACGACCCCCATGGGGCCGCCTCCAAGAAGCCCGTTGGAAGTATTGACGGTGACTGTGACATACCCAGTGTTGCCAACATTGTCAGATGCCCAGATCTTCACGACGTGAGGCCCATTCGAGTATTCTCCAGTTTGCCATGAATAGCTGAAGTAGGCATCGTTTTCTGTGTCCATCAGAACATCGTCAATGTACAGCTTCACCTCATCAATATCGAACCTTGCTTCTGTGATTGTTGCTGTTATCTCCTTGACACCGGAGTATGAGGCGCCGCTGTCAAGATTGATGTCGATGGTTGGTGGCGTTTCATCTATGTACAGATTCACATGAACCGTCTTGGTCAGGAAGATTGCATAGTTCTGAAACACTAGGTAGTAAGTGTCGGCATAGGGAATTCTGAACGTGTAGGAGTAGCTTCCGACACTCTCCTGAAGAAGATAACACGAAGCGTCCTTGCCTGCCTCCCAGAGATCGAAGTTGGCGTCATTACAGATGAAGAAAGTTATGATCTTATCAGCCCCTGACGCAGGAGAAGTCACCTCAAAGTCGCCATAGATACCTTGGTACTGTGACAACGTTGAATAGACATAGCTGTGGTCCAAGGTTCCAATGTAGAGTGTCGTATCATAGTGGTAGTCGTCTGCAACTGAGAAAACGGTGTTTGATGCACCTTCTTCAGCAACAGAGCTATCCGAAAGAAAAGAAACGCAGAAGAGAAGAATGGCAACGCCTATGATTGGTATGTACCGCTTCAATCTCTATGTCCCTCCGATCATGCTACCGTTTGGGATTCTTCGCCTTGCTTTTAACTCTAGCTAGTTCAAAGCTCTGTTTGTCAAAAGCAGCGATGATGGCCGCTTGCCCACATTGGATTCAGTCCCAACCTTCAGTCGCTATGACTCGGCACCTAAGGACAAGGTGCGCTAGGATAGTCCTAGCATGATCTTGCCTCATGACATCTTCTCTGCCTGCAGGGCTCATGACCCTGAGATCGGTCGTTCAAATCGACCCCCCGCTACCACCCTTCTTCTTTCTGTGATTAGGTGCATCTCAGTGATACTGACCAGATGGGTCGGACTCACTTACCTTCTTGCCAGATCTCCACGTATCCACAGCTGCCGCATAGATATCCAGCCAACTTCGATTGTTTGTGCCACACTAGTCCTGCTGAGCCATAGGCCCATATCATTAGATCTGGCTTCATATCAGACCCGCATTTCGGGCATGTCTTTGACAACCACCGACCTCCTTGGTTTGTTTGGCATCTGCTCTGGGCAGAGAGTCAACACCTGTTTCTGCAACGTGCTTAGCGTTTCTACAGACACAGACTCCCTCGCCCAGAACTATAGCAATTGCTCTTTCTCTCAAGTGCAGTTCTTATCTGCCTTTTGAAGACCATCGGGAATCCCGCAGTGCTCATAACCCCGAGATCGGTCGTTCAGATTGGTCGCCCGCCACCGGTTCCCTTCCGACCTGAATCATACACGCGGTCAGTCGTGCCTGCTCACTCTTCGTGCAACCGTCAGCAATCCACGTGATTGGGGCACCTGTACAAGACCCGGGAACCCTGCGACGATGACTGATGGCGTTTCCCGCATCTACATGCTAGGCGTCGGGGTAACCTATCGACTGTACCGCATTTCCCGTCATCTCGTAGTGGGGAGCTAATAGGGCTCGATCTTGAGGCCCTTGAACATCTGGAAGTGCCCCGCATTCCGTGTCACGATGGACTCGTCATGTTGAAGAGCTATTCCTGCTATCTGTCCATCTATCGGATCCACTATCTTGCCCGTCTTTCGCAGTCGTCCTACTTCAATCCCTGCGCGCCATGCGGAGACCGTGTCCAGTGGGAGGACCTGGAAACCTCCCAGGATATCGCCGACCTTCTTCTGCTCGTCCTTGGGCAGACTGGCCAGTGCAACACCGACTGCCAGTTCCATGACTGTAGGAGATGTGACATACTGCGGCTGGCCACTCTCTCTGATCTCTGCCAGCTTCCTCAGAGCCGGTTCGCTCTCGCGCATGAGGTCAATGATGAAAGATGAGTCAGCTATCATTGGGGCCTCATCCCATCATCTCTTCCATACTCTCGGACCAGACCTCACCTCGCCCTTTCCGGAAGGCGTCTATTGCGGCAGACATCCTCTCGATGGACTCCTTGGAGATGCATCCAACGAAGTCATCGAGTGACCGTCTACTGGCTAGTCTGATGACGACCTGACTGAAGCTCTCACTGTCTCTCTTCGCTTTCTTGAGAATCTCGTAAGCCTCGTCTGAGAGAGAGATTGTCTTGTAACCCATTCCTCTCACACTCTGTGTATGTATGTGCATGTATGGATTTAAGCTCATTCCATGGGCCATGGCGCATCAGTTTCATGAAACAGTCGCAGACTGATTCTCATGGGATGTGGCATGCCATAAGAAGAGTCCAGAACCATGACAGCCGAGAGGGGTCGTTCAAATCGACCCCCCGCGACCACTTCCTTTTTCCCACTTCGCTGCAATTCTCCGTGGTCTATGGCACAGACAAATCTCAGCTGACAATGTGCTATAGCGGCGCAAGCACCGTCCCAGTCTTCACTGGACAATAATGGAGAAAAGCTGCGATGTCTATAGTAAGGGATGCTTGTGAACTGGACATGAGGGAGGATACAAGGCATGAATGAGAGGACAGTGGCACATGTGCTCCTTGCCGCGGCTGCGATGGCCACAGGCGCACTTGGCGAACTCCTTTCGCCGGCCTTGTTCGGCTACGGGGTCAGCGTAGACGAAGTGATCGCGCTCCAGATGTTGTTCATTGGCCTGATTCTGTTGGGCTTCTACATCATATTGGGCGAGATTCGTCCAAGAAGAGGAGGCACACACTCGCCCTCTGGTCCAGTACCAGAAGGCGCGAACGCTGAAGTGCCCGGCGCCAGTGTCGAGGAATTCCGAGAACACCGAGGTCGTAACTCGAAAGACCGCGCACTTGGACAGATGAGAACCGTTGGGATCGGTAGCATGTTATTGCTGGCGGCCGAGTATGCTTCATATGACCTGTTTTTTGGGCCCACAGATCTCCCCATTGAGATACTCAGGATCATGTCACTGTTTGCAGGTTTGTCCCTCACCCTGGACACGGCATACATTCGAGTGGGGATGGATACCTATCATCATACAACAGTCAAGGCATATTCTGTCGTGCTGGTCCTGACCGCCCTCTTGTGGTTAGCCGCTGAGGGGACTTCGTATGCAATCCTCTTGGAGCATGAAGGACACTTGGAGCCCTCGGAGTATGTTGCTTTGGCCCAATTGTCAAGTCTGGCTCTATTGCTGAATGTCTGCATAGTTTCACTATTTGTCGGTCTTGCCATGTACTTCGGTAGACTCGGGCGTCTTGAAACTGTAGAGCCCACACAGAAGCCGGCATAAACGCCTGTCTAGATCATACTTCCCGCAGGGCTCATGACCCTGAGGCCGACCGTTCAAATCGACCGCCACCGGTTCCTGTTTGCCCAATCCGGTCGTTGACAACAGCGGCCCTTTTGGCACAATGGTAGCTGCACAAGTAGACACTGTCCTCACGAACTGCTTCGCAGGACCGGTTCTGTGCCACCCCCGGAAACGTTGCCACGCTGGCGCTTGTTTTCATATGAAACAGCTGCTTGGAATCACCCTGTGTAGAATCTCTTGAACACCCGGCAGATGGCCAGTGAGATCCAGAGGTCATTATATCTCCTGTCGTCAGCGCTGGCAAGGAGATATACTTTCCAGACACCGCTCTCGTTTTGCTTCGCTACAAACCAGTCCAGTGCTCTTCTGACGTTCTGACTTCGAACTGCAACGCCAATAAGGGATAATGAGTCAAGTGATGATAGTATATCTGTCCACCAGAAGGGATATCTGAATTTCGTCCAGTAACTGATATCTGCCCTGTCAGGATAAGCGTCCTTTTGGAAGAGTCTGGATGCAAGCAGTTCTGCTGCGTGCACTGTCTCCCTCCTCTTTCTGTATTCTTTGTGAGCAGCGAATGCTCGGAGGACTATTCCTGTGACCAAATGCGAGAACGGCTTGGATCTGTCGGGTTCAAGCGCTTTCCTATCCCTAATCACACTGTAGTCGACTTTGTGTGTGCGCAATGGACCTGCCCAGCCTCCGTCATTCTGCCGCATGGAAAGCAGCCATATCAGACCTCTGTCTATGCGCGGGTCATTCTCATACCCTGCCTTGATGAGCAGCTCCATTATGGCGGCGGAGTAGTTCGGGCTGTACTGATTCCCGTAGATGCCACGAAAGTCACCTTCGTCCGTCTGGAAGCTAAACAGGAATTCCGCTGCCTTCTGGATTGAAACGTGCGCTCTGTTCATGCCGTATTTCTCGACAAGCCAGCCAATCGTTCTATATGTTTCCAGCTTGTTGTACTCGCGCCGAAGGCTCTTTTTTCCTTTATATTTCCACGAGCCGTCCCCCTGTTGTTTCTCAAGCAGCCTCTGCGGCTGTTCCATATGCCACAGCTGTTCAATGCCACCCGCATCCTCATTCAATAGGTTTCTCTTTGTGAAGAAGACAATAGCCTCGTTTCCTGAATCCAGCAGAGGCTTGATTGGATCAAATCTGAGTTGCTTACGCCAGGAATTCATCCATTCTCACTTCCCAAGCATTTGTAGCACTTGCCGCCATGCACACAGATTACGCCGCCGCATTTCAGACATCTGTATTTCTCTGCCTGCTGTCTGAGGAAACCGTCCATGCCGTGTTCCTTCATGAATTCTAGGTTCTCAATGATGTTCATCCTGAACCGGGTCCTGTAGCGCTTGTCCAGTTTCTTGAGGTTCTCGCATGGAAAGTCCTCACATTCAAAGCGGGATTCAACCTCTTCTTTGGGCAGGTACCTGCACCTCTTCATCATGAAGGCACACTTCTTCTTCCCTGTCCTAGAGCGTCTGTCTTCATGAGTCACAATATCCCCACAGGACTCATGACCCTGAGATCGGTCGTTCAAATCGACCCCCCGCTACCATCCCCTTTCTATTGGGGCTCAACCCGATACTCTATGCACGGGTCAAGATGACCCTAAACTCAAGACCCCCGGTCATATGATTTGACACAGCATCCCACTCGTGTTTCTGAAAGGGAGAAGGCATGCCTTATTGAGAGAGGGGTTAAATAGAGGCTGTTGAGTTCCGTACAGCCTTGCAGGTTATGAGGACATGACGGAGATTAGTCTGCCAGAAGATTCCCACAGAGAAAGAGACCGGAGAAAGGAAAGGAATGCGACAGTATGCTCATGCTGTTTCTGGGTCATCGTACTGCTCTTCGCTTACGTGTTCTTTGCGTATCAAAGTCAAATCGTCACGCCAGAGAATGCTCTGGGCTACTTGGTCATGTTTCCCGTTATGCTAATTCTGTTCTTTGTTTCTCTGTATAAGATAGGAAAGGCGATTTTGCAGATCTACAAAGTGTCTGGAAGCTGAAGAATCTGAGTGAGTGGTCCTGCTCGGCTATCCTTCAGCACTTAGCCTATGAATATTGTCGATATACAGATACATGGAAATCGACCGCCCGCTACCATCTTCTCTTTCCCAGCCGGAGATGTCCATATGCCGACCAAGATGCGATTCGTGCAGGGACAAGCATAAATGCTGCTCACCAATAATCAAGCAGTAACATCTGGGCTCTTGTGGTGGGAGTTGAAATGTTAGCAGCGACAGAGCAACACGACACTGGTAGCAGATGGCTATTCATCATTGGAGCCTTGGGCAGCGCTATTGGAGTGATTGCACCAATCGGCAGTGTCGTCATCTATATGTGGCCGATTCTGAGTGGGCTCTCTTCGCTATGGCTCGACACGATCCTATGGGCACTCTGGTACTCTCTGATGGGATTCGGTTTCTTGGGTTTCCATCGAAGGTATGGACGGGCATACCCGTCATCAATCACTCTGCTAGCCCTCGTAACAGCAGCACTTCAGATACTTCAGAGTGTGATACCGTCAGTGTACATTGCCATCCCGTACCCGATTCTCCTATACCTGTATCTGATCGTATCCAGCTATCTACCTGTCGGGAGAGTAACCACTCTTGCAATAGGGGGATACGCACTCAGGCAAATCAGAGAGCAATCCAGAAACAGAGAGCTCATGGGAATCACGGGGATTGGTTTGATAGTCGGAGGAATAGCGATAGCGGCACCGTTTCGAATCATCTGGCTGATTGCCAGCGTGTCGAGCCTTCTGGCCTTCTTGCTCTTCGTCGAAGAGTACAGAGTGCGCTAGTTTACTGTCTTGAGGAGAGAGCCCTCAAGACGAGTAGCCTTGAGGAACGATGAGTGGCAGGGGAAGAGCACCCTTGCACTGTGTGACTGGGACTCACTGTATCCCGCAGTGCTCATGACCCTGAGATCAGTCGTTCAGATCGACCCCCGCTACCACTTCTTTTCTCCTGAATGCTATTCTCTAGCTGACGACAGACGACTAGGCCTTTTCACGGGATGATGAATGCGCTGAGATTCCAGAGCGAGTGCGGGATGAAGCTGATTAGAGCGTTTTGCGATCTTGAGAAGATTAGACCATAGAAGCAGCCGTGCAAGAAATGGAAAGTGAGATCCAGGGCCACTGAAAGAGGGTCGCCGGCGGCAAAGTGCGTCAATGCGAAGACGACTGAGGAATACACAATTGCAGCCTTGCTGGGGGCAAAGAAGGCAGTGTATCTTTGCAGTATTCCACGGAACAGGATTTCCTCGGAAGGTGGGCCTAGTGCCACGACTTGAATGAAGCTAACAAGTGGGGCTACGCTGGCGTCCACGGGTGATGTTTCTATGCCGTACTGATAGAAGGGAGGATAGAGCCACTCCACGACTCTCACTAGCAGTCCCATTGCCACCATGTAGATTGCCATTGGACGCCAGTTCTGGATGATGGCGGTTCTCAGACCGTGGACCTTGACACCAATCTCTGCGAATGATGTATGCTTGTACACTCTATACGCAGGGTAGGCCAAGGACGCGAGCAGAAGAGTGAGGGCCACTGTGGTGTCTACGAAGCCAAACTCCCAAAGCAGAAGACCAGAGAAGAGCAACACAGTGACCTTCGACAGGCTCTGCTGAAACACTTCATCAACTGCCGTGCCCTCAACTGTCTGCGTGTCCTTACCGTCTGACATGTCCATAGCAGGTCTCCTGGATCTGTTTCTGAGTGGCAGGACTATCCTCTTCCCAGGTCGAGGAAGCTCCCATCCATCACGCGAGCGATGTACTGGCGCCCTCTCATCACCCACATTATCTGATGACCCTCTCTTGCCAGTTGAGCCCATCGTGATTCCTTGTTGGGGTTCTGCTCAATGAAAGTCAGCCCTTCTATCTCAACAGACCTCAGCTTGTTCTTTGAGGTCTTCTCAATCAAGTAGGTCACCCCATCGGCCTCGACAGAATCGCGTCTCTCGAAGATGGCCGTGTAGACCTTGAGGGCGGTCTCTCTCAGGTCCTCCGACATCGCGTGCTTCTCCAGACACCGATTGGAGCCCGAGGTGACATATAGGTTCGCATGTCGAGGCTTCTGTGGCAAGTATCCGCAGGGCTCATGACCCTTAGAAGAATGTTGGTGCGATCTCGGTCACATGTGCTGTTTCATGTGGCGTTCCATAGTCAAAATGCAGTTCACCCAGTGAGCTTGGTCAGTGTTGCTAGTGCAACCTTGTCTTCAGGCACTTCCCTCACAATCCTTCTCAGCTCGTCAATAATCTCTGGAGACTTGGTACCCTTTAGCCAAGTGTACCAGCATGCCCCGGCTCTTGGCCTTGGGTGGCCGTGCCTCAATGATTTAAGAATCCGGTCATCCAGTTCACTGTCTTCAAGAGCCCCCAAGAATCCCAACACTTTCACTACATCTGGCCGTTTCTGCACGAAGTCGCCAAAGGAGAGGTCTGGATATGCTGGTGCAGGCGTGGGTCGACTGCGCTTCTTTGAGTCCTGCTTGGCGTAGAACTCCTGGGCTTCGGCCAGCTCCTTGAGCACCCACAAGACAACTTCACCGAGAATAGCAAAGGGCCCAATCTCGCCCAAGATTGCAATCAAGTCCTCTTCGTACTTGTCGTAGTGCTTCCGTATGCGCTTTTCGCCAATCACCGTGTACTCATGCGCATCATATGAAACTGGTTCGACAGGACGGTCAAAGTACTCGTCTGCCCACCGCTCAGTCCGCGCATTCAACAGCGCTTCCCTCACGTAATCAATCGAGTCCCTGTGTTTATTGATGACATGCTGGATTATATCGAGGTTGATGCAATACGGGTATTCCTTCTCTCGCAGGGCGAATTGAGTCATCAATGGAATTACGTCTACGCCTGCGGCTGCAAGTACATCCTCGGCTTCTGTGTCAATCCATTCCGCGTACACATCTACGCCCCAATGAGCAGACTCCTCTCCGACGAGCAGGCGCTGAGCATACTTCATTAAGTCGCTTGGCGGCATTATCTTCAAGGCCAGCCTGTGAGATTTCTCTACAGAATCCACGAGTACAAGTGGGGCATCATCCAAGCCGCCCCCGAAGTCGGTTCGTTCCTGATACCGTTCGACGTATTTCCTTGAGAGAATGCCGTCGGCAATCCTGCTTCTATCGTCATCCGTTAATTGCTCAAGATGCTTGCTGAGGAAGATCGCAATTGTCTCCACATCTGAATAGTGGAACGCCCGTCGGTCAAGCCCTATATCCAATGCAATCGCCTTGACCATCTCAAAACCGAATGCGGAAAAGCCAGTTTCTTCTTGCTCGTCGAGCTTCCGTATAAGAGCTCCAACTTCAAAGTCCTGAAGCACCGGCGCCGCCTGCTGGAGAACGGTTCGAAGCATAGGATGGTTCGTCAGAATCAGAGTCTTGATGGCCCAAAACAGGATGTCGCTGACTTGTGACATGTCATCGTGTTTCCAGAACGCTGCTTGAGAAACCCCAACTGTCGCGATACAGGGAGGAACCACCAATCTGGCCCCTTCCCTTGCTCGCATGATAGACACAGCGAAACAATATGCATCCAAGTACCCAGATTCGAACAAGGTTTCTAGCGATGGGCCAATCCTCGAAGCCTCAAGCTCACGGTGATGACCATACCAGTATTCGTCCGTGAACTCGTTTCTTAAGGACCAGTCCGACCATTCCTCTGGGAGAAGTCCCGTGAACAAGCGAAAGCATGCGTCGACAAGACTCCGCAGTCTTGAGCTTGGAGATACCACTGGTTCCTCCGCTTCCGGCGTCGAAACTGGATGCGCCGGGCTCAGCCCCGACAGGGCATTCTCGATGACCAGTGCAGCCGTTTCATTCTCGAGTGAAACACCCGGCCCGACCTTTCCCTGATGACTGAAAAGCGACCACAGAACGGTCAGACCATAATATGTGTACCGCAGATGGTCATCGGTTTCAAGCCAATAGTCAATGTCTTCCCAGACACCACGATACCGGTCGATAAAGGATCGGGCATGGTTCACAAATTCACGTTCGCGCGCAGCTGAGAGCCGTGGAATCAGTACAGCAGTTCGTTTGGATTGCATCGCTCCGGTATCGAAGAAGAGTGTTGACCCGTTCGAGTTGAGCTGATGCCGCACTTCGTCAATGAGCAGATCCTGTGCCTCAGCCCGAACCAACTCCAGAGAATGCTCGTCATGTATCCTCGAAAGGACTTCCTCCGCATCTCCGTCAAAGCCTAGCAGCTCCTCACAGTCCATCAGTGAAAGAAGAACACGGTTCCTCGCAAACCAAGCGTTTCCAAAGAGGGTTTTAAAGAGTTCAAGCAATTCAGACAACGCTTGCTTCCAACCGCTTAACCTGACACGCTCGGCCATCAACTGTTGCGCGTCCTTCATGTGCCCCTTGAGCAGCACTTCCTCAAGAGATGCGGGTTCTTTTGGCAGCCGGGGTTTCTTGAACCCTTCTTTCACAGCTCTCCCCAAGGCAGGACCTCTCAATCATTCATGATGAAGGTCGAGGCATATAAAGGAGTACTCGTTACTTGGGCATGCGCCCGCTGTTTCGGAGATTGCATGCGCGCGAGAGCAATGGGCCGAACTCAAACCCTACGAGTCAAGGCGGAAAAACACATCGGCCGCCAGAAGAACTTCGACTCAATCTCGGTCACACGTGTTGGCGCTTTCATGTTGACTGCGGACCCCGGAAACAGGAGTTCGACGAGCTCGTACTCCGTTCCTAAGCCGAGCCGGACGAGCTGTTCATATTATCCCGCAGGGCTTAAGTAGCAGGGTTGGTGACTAAGAGGATAAGGAGGACGAGGAATTGAGTCACATACATGGAGTTCCTTTGGGAACAGAGTCGAACAAGGCCTGCGGGGGTTCCTTGCTTGCTGGAATGCTCGCCTACATGAGTATCATGTATGGGGATATCATCGGCACCCTGATCATGTCTGTCGCGTGCGTAGTTTTTGGTGTCTATGGGGTGCGTGCATTCAAAGCCGAAACGAGAGCATTCAGGGCCAAGGCGGAGGGCCTTCCGACGGAAATCCCGGTGCCAATCGAAGCTCGAGAGAGTGGCAAGACAGTGACATGCGGCTATTGTCATGCCACTTACGCGTACACAAGCGGGTCATTCAGACCGGACGGAACAGTAGTCTGTCAGAACTGTCTTAGAGCCATTGCACCACCTTGATTCTCTTGTCACACAGAAGGAGGCTGATGACTTGGCGGGCTGGAGTGAACTGCAGGGAGCCGACGAGATCGATGTTGGCCGCTATTTCGAGTATGATGCGGATGCGATTCAGAAACTTGGCACATGGCTGGACTTCGTCAGGAATTGGGCCGCGAATGTCTTAGAGGTGGGAGCTGGGACAGGCTTCTTCACTCACATTCTGCTGAAACTCAATCCGAGAATGACCCTGACCTGTCTTGAGCCCGACGACACGTTCGTCAAAGTTCTAGGAGAGAGGTTTGGACGAGGGATTCGAGTCGTTCAGGGCACTATCGAGGAGTCATCAATAGAGCCCGAGTCCTATCATGCTGTTGTTTCGCACATAGTCCTTCACAATCTACCTGACGCAGTGAGAGCATTGTGTGCGATGAAAGATGCAGCGAGAAAAGGAGGTCACGTGGTTGCCATCGAGCCCGCTCCAGGAGCCATGAACCACTATCCGTCAGATGATATCGCGCGCTCATTCAAACTGCTGTGGGAGGTGAAGACTTACCGGTGGCGCAGACGGATAGAAGCCCACAAGCTGCCTGAGGACTGGCAACCATACAGCCGTTGCTACCCACAGATTTTCGAGAAGGCAGGACTGCGGAGAGTCCATTGTTATGGACTCAGCTGCGTGTTCACGCTCTCTGATGAAAGGTTTAGTTTTGCTGAACGGAAGAAATGGATTCGGACGAGGCGGAAACTGCTCGAAGACGAACGCACAAGGACAACCAGGGAACTGATAGAACTGGGAACCTCAGAACAGGATATTGACCGCGCCTACTCTGTCATTTTCGATTATGTGGAACAGCTTGAACGGGCAAGTGAGGAGGAACTGAGCCACATTCATGAGCAGGAGGTTACCAACCGCACGGTGACTATCGGTCAGAAACAGTGATTCATCGGATCAGCAGCATCTTTCTTCATCATACAATCCCGCAGGGCTCATGACCCTGAGATCGGTCGTTCAAACCGCCCGCCACAATCTAGTTTCGAGTCTTCTAAGGCAGGTAGACTAATCTCTCGAACTGCCGCCTGTACACGACGTGTCATTCCAGCCACTTGTAGCCTTTGCTTCTGTGAATGATTTCTGTCACTCTCACCTCGTTCCCCATCACGAAGTAGATGGCTCGATAGTCACCTATGCGCATCCGAAAGAGGGGAGGTTCACCATGAGTGACCAGTTTCTTAATGTCTGCACCCGGACGATTTCGAAATGGACTTTCTTCGAGATTGCGAAGAGGCTCCTTGATTCGTCTCCTCCTCTTGGAATCAAGAAGGCTCAGCTGCGAAACACATGTTTGTGATAGGAGAATCCTATACTTGGTCAAGTGAAACGAACTCCTCTTCCGCCAGGATCCTCCTCTGTCGCTTCGCAAATTCGGTCTGTTCTGCTATCTCAAGAAGACGGCGAATCAGCCTATCGTACGTCTCTCCCTTCTGACCATACTTCTTCAGAAGGTCGCGCGTTTCCTTGGAAAGAGGAATGGTTGTGGTTTCAGCCATCTCTATCATGTCATATAGTGTTGATAATCGCTTATAACCACCGCAGTCTTGGTATATGATGAAATGTGATTAAGGGCCCTCAAAGGGAGAATCAAACCGGGCCGTTGTCCGTGCCCCATCTTCCGGATTCGACAGGGCTGACAACCCTGAAATCGGTCGTTCAGATCGACCGCCCGCTACCACTTCCTTTTGCTGCTTCGCCGCAATTCCCTGCGCTTGAAGTCTGCAGAATGTCCAGGATGCCACAAGACTCAGAAATTCGGGCGAACTTCTCATTCACGACGCATTGAACAGACATCTGGAAGTTGTGTACAGTCCATAGAAGAAAAAAAAGGTGAGGCTAGGAACGCGAATTCCTAGCCCAAGAGATGCTACTTTTTGTGCTTAGATCCAATGACTCGCATTAACACAATGCCTGCTACAAACCCACCGCCCAAGAGAGCTATGTCCACTATGGGTATGGATGGCCCCGTCGTGGTTGCGGCAATGATGTCCACTTCAATCCAAACCGCTCCAGTCGTGGTTCCGTTTATCATGCCAGTGAGTCTTATCACAGCACGCATGCCAGCCCGTGTGGATGAGGGCACCTGGATTGTGAGGTTCAGCAGCTTGGACTTGCCTTTTCCAAGTTCAAAGCCATTCGGCTTTACTTCAGCCGTCCAGCCTGCAGGAACGCCAGATAATGACAGACTCATGTAACCTGTACCATTGAGGGAGTTCGTGGCCCAGACTGGTAAGTAGAGTGTTGTGGGAACCCCTGCAAGAACGCTGTATATCTCGAAGTTACGGTATGCAACGTTATCATACAGGTTAATGTCGCCTGCGGCGTCGGCTTGCACACCTATGCAGAAGTGGTTGGGCACACTGGAAGTGATTGTCCAGTTCACGTACACATCTATCGAGAGGCTGGGTGCTAGTGATGTTATTGTTGTGCTACCTATCAGAATCCAGCATGAGGACAACGGTGCTGTGGGCGGCAGCGGGATGAACTGTGCAAACGACACAGACATGTTGTGGTAATAGAATGTGACCTCAACGTTGCTAGCTGTCGAGAAGCCCAAGTTCGTCACTCGAGCATAGAGGTGGTTCACAACGCCCCTCTCTGGTACATCGTGGTGAGCAGAGCTGTATCCGTTGCTCGGTGCATCAATCCAAATCTCGGCGCCGGGCTCGGTAGTCCAACGTATGGAGCCTGGGTTTGGAGGAGGATACTGCGGCGGAAGAGATGGGGCCACACGGATATCGACATAGGTGGCGCTGAAGAGCTCACCAACCTTGCCGCCCGTAAGCTCCGTGAACCACACGTGAGTTTCAAAAGGTGGCATTGTACTCCGCGGCACAGTAACGTATAACGGAT
>Ga0315288_10004378_pt1 | contig 17953 bp, 16 predicted proteins | sample YL17G11_20_MG_FD_203454 | JGI IMG/M metagenome (GOLD analysis project Ga0315288, IMG submission 203454) | Sediment microbial communities from Yellowstone Lake, YNP, Wyoming, USA - YL17G11_20 | ecosystem: Environmental > Aquatic > Freshwater > Lake > Sediment | place: USA: Wyoming | collected... | reverse complement strand
CCGTGTCGTTTAGACCAAGCTGGCCAAGTGAATTCTGTCCGAATGACCAGATGGTGCCATCGGCTCTGCGGGCTTCAGTATTCATATAGCCCGCGGCCACCTGGGTCCAGGTGCTCAAGGTACCGATTTGTACAGGGCTACTGCGATTAAGCATCGAGCCTATTCCCAGTTCCCCATAAAGATTGTCTCCGCAGCTCCACAGGGTGCCATCGTTTCTTAATAGCGCGACGTTAAAGCTGTTGGCAGCAATTCCGGTCCAGGTGCTCAGTGAACCGATTTGCACCGGGCTACTGCGGGCGAGTGTATCGCCGAGGCCTAGTTGACCGTAGTTGTTGTTGCCAAAGGCCCAAATCGTATTGTCCTTTCTGCGCGCGATGGTGGTCACGTCGCCACAAGAAAGGTCGCTCCAGTTACTTAAGTTGCCGACTTGGACGGGGCTGCTCACATTGGCGATTGTTCCGATGCCTAAATTACCGAAAGAGTTTAGGCCAAAGGCCCAGAGCGTTCCGTCGGTTCTTAATGCAAAGGTCGCTGAGTTGGCGGCAATGCTTCGTACCCAAGTGCTCAACGTTCCTACTTGCACCGGACTGCTGGTTGCTGCTGCCGTACCGGTTCCAAGTTGGCCGTTGACGTTGTATCCCCAAGTCCACAACGTTCCGTCCGTGCGGCAAGCAGTACTATGTTGGGAGCCTGCGGCGATACTGGTCCATTTGCTGAGATTGCCAAGTTGCACGGGGCTGCTTTGGTTCACAGTAGTCCCGAGGCCAAGCTTGCCGTAGGAATTTTGTCCCCAAGCCCAAAGCGTGCCGTCCCGTTTGCGGGCAATTGTGTGCTGTTGACCGGTGGCGACATCGACCCAGGTGCTTAGCGTTCCAACTTGCGTCGGGAGACTTTGACTAGCAGTGGTGCCAAGTCCTAGCTGACCAAATGAATTGTCCCCAACGCTCCATAAGGTGCGTGGCTTGGACCGCTTCGTAAAAAGCATGTTGTAATACGCCTGCGCCTCATTCTCACTCGCAAGTACCATGGCCGCAGCAATTTTTGGCACAGCCGTAGCCACGTCTCGTCTGGACACACCTTTAGGTGAGCTTGGAGCCTGCGCGTCGGGGCTATTTGGTGGCGCGACGTCCTTCTTCTTTTGGTCGTCCATATCTCGACTCCCCAACTCACCGCTGATGATTAGCGTAGACTATAGTGTAGCGCATTTTGATGGTTCGGTTGTCGAAGGAGCGCGTGTCCATGATACGAGTTTGTTTAGATTATATGAAAAAGGGACGAAATGTTGAGGATCATTCGTCTCTTTAGCGGCAGAAGCGGCTAGGATTGGCGGACGCCATACTAGGCGAGGACGCCCCGCGCTTAAAACGCGACCGTCACTTTGATGCCAGGCGCACGCTCTGCACCCGCCCCACGGTCTGACACCATCCACACAGGCTTAACCTCATACGACACCCTCCCGAGGGTCTTCGACGCCGTCACCCCATTGTAAAGGTTGATCGCACGGTAAAAGTGCTCCGTGGCAATCCCTTCAAAATAAATACCCCCCGACACCGCGCCGATGAGTCCGCCATAGTAAACCGTATTGGACAGACCCTGCGGCAAATGCCACCAGCCATAGTCAGCGATCAGAAACGAAACCGATCCGGCCAAACCACACCAAAGGACGAGTTGTCCAGTATTGTGATTGGATAGGTACTGATGAAATTCATCGGCTGCTTGGGGATTGCTATCAAAGGCTGAGGCCGCAGTGCTAAAGGTGCTCCCCCAGCGTTCTTGCACATAGGGCTTTTGATCGACATGGAGGGAGATGCCGTCGTCGTGATCAAAGTCAAGATATGCCTTAGGCGCCTCTGCTAGGGCCTGGTGGCCAAAGGGGCAGGAGAGTAAACACAAACCGTATGCTAGGAGACGTGACCGAAGCATAAATAAACTCCCGAAATATTCTTCCTGCCGTGAGTGGACCGATCAAACCGATGCCGCGATATTGCATCATCCATCAATCGCTTCGAGAAATCGATGCGGATTGAGGTGCACGATCCCGGCTTGCGGTGTCAGCACCGGGTCCATCGATACGACCATCTTCTCACCTTTGTGATGACCGATTTTGTCAAAGTTGCCGAACTCGCGTTCAAAGGTGGTGCTAAGCCGGTCACCGACCTGCCAGGCCACCTGCACATAGAGGACGCGGCTATCACGCTTGGCAAGAAAGTCGATTTCAAATTGCTTGCCCTTTGTTTGGCCAGAATAGGTCCATACGTCGTAGCCAGCAGCGGCTAGACCATTGAAGATCACATTTTCGAGCAGGAGTCCCTTGTCCAATTTGTGGCTTAGGATAAAGGCGTGATCGCCAAGGTAGACTTTTCGTTCGCCGCGGTGCAGTTCGTCCTTGGCGCGTTCTGAATAAATCGGCGCGAATTTGGCCCAATAGATGTGCTCGATCCATTGGAGGTGCTCAGTAACCTTGGTGTGATCGTTGGATCCTAACTGACGCAATACCGATTTGACGGAAAATTTGCAGCTAAAGGTTCGCCGCATGAAATTGATCAGCTTGTCGGTGAGTTCTGGATCAGCGCCGTAGCGGTCAATGAGGTCCTTTTTGACGGTTGAATCGATGATATTACGAATCAAGTTGCCTCGTGCGAGGGCCGTTGGCGCCATCACGATCTCGGGCATCCCGCCGGTTAAAAGATAGTCGCTGAATGTTTCCAGCGTGCGATCACAACTCCTCGCCCGGCAAAATTCGGCAAAACTGAACCCACGGACTATGAGCGAGTAGTAGCGCCCACGCAGTTCGGTCGGCATGTCTCCCAGCAGTAGTTGAGAGTTGGAGCCACTGACGATGATCTTGTACCTTTTACGCGCGTCTTCCTTGAGGCTGGCGATGATCTTCTGCCAGCCTTTCACCTCGGTGATTTCGTCAACGACGATATACTTAAAGCCCGTTGTTATGGGAGCTGATATCTCCTTGTCCCAGCTTGCGACGGCGGCCTTAAATTCCTTGGGCTCCTTCAGTGGCTCGAAATCGTCGATAAACATGTTCATATAAAGAATATTGCGGTGGTCAACGCCTTGCTCGTGTAGCGCAGCTATGAACTGTTGGAGCACGACGCTTTTGCCTGTGCGTCGTTGTCCGGCGACAATAATGATCGAGTCGGTGTGGCAGTAGGCGTCAAGGGTCGCCAGGTACGAGGACCTGGGGATGCCAGTCGAAACAACGCGCTGGCCGGTCCAGTTGTTGTAGGGGCCGAGAAAGTCCAGATGATTCGTCATTTTGGTCGCTTATGGCGATGATTTTATCAACTTAGTGTAGTCAATGATGACGTAAAGTGCGCCATTTGTCAATGTAGTGCTATTTTGATGCACATAAAGTTCACGAATTGTCAGCTTGATGTATAAGTGGCTGGCGAACCAGAAGGCCGGGTGAGTTCCTGATTATTCGTCCTCACTCCACAGCCTAGCCGCTCCCCGCACCGTGCTACCCTCGCCAAACTTCGCCCGGGTCAAACGCGTCTCCACCTGCCGCCCAAAGATATACTGCTGCCACTGCTCAGGCACCTTGGTGTAGATGCGGTCGAGGTGCGAGAGCTCACCGCCTAGGACGATGCAATCTGGGTCGAGGACATTGATGACGCTGGCTAGCGCCCGAGCTAAGCGGTCTTCGAGGCGTTCCAAAGCCGCGATGGCTTCAGCTTGGCCGGCCGCCGCAGCCTTCGCGATTTGTTTAGGACTTGCCGAGCGACCAGTCGCTAGTAGGTAGTCGTGCTTTAGTCCAGGTGCCGAGACATAGGTCTCGATACAGCCGTAGCGACCACAGTAGCAGGCCAGCTCTGGGAGGTCTGAGGGCTTTGCGTTGGGTAGGTGATTATGCCCCCATTCTCCAGCTAAGCCGTTGCGACCGGGGACCAGGCTGCCGTGGACGACCAGGCCGCCACCGCAGCCGTGATCGAGGATGGCGCCAAAGACGACTGGGGCCCCGGTGGCGGCTCCGTCGGTGGCCTCAGACAAGGTAAAGCAGTTGGCGTCATTGGCCAGTCGCACGGGACTTTGCAGGCGTGCCGCGAGGTCCTGGCGCAGGGGGCGGCCGGTGAGTGCGGTGATGTTGGAGTTCTTGATGAGGCCGGTTGCGGCTACTTGCGTGCCGGGGATCGCAAAGCCGACGCTTTTGGGTGGGCCGACTTCTTTCGCAACGCTTTGTACCAGCGCAACGAGTTTGTTGAGCAGCTTGTCGTAGCTGCCGTATAGGGCTTCGACATGGCGCTGCAACACCGGCACCCCGTTGTTGAGGACCAGGAGCTCCACGCCAGAACCACTTACGCTGATGCCAAAACGCATAGATTAACCCTTCCGCCTCGCCTTGGCTTTGACCGGTAGCCGCTCAGTGGCTGCCGTGCTTTTAAGCAAGGACGCGTCGACCGTCGCTAGATTTTTATAGACCTTGCCGTATTCCGCTTTGAGATAGGCAAAGCGGCTCGGTAGTTGGCGGCCACGCTTTTGCACCCAGTAAATTTGATCGATCACCGGCTTTGGTAGCGGCTCGATGCGGATCTTGGCGCGGCCGGCAAAGGATAAACAGGCGGATTCCGGCAATGCGGTAAAGCCTAGGCCCATGGCGACGGGCTCAAGGATGCTGCTGACGATCTGGTTGGAGAAGCCACGGATTTGGAAGTCCTCCATGGTCACATAGTCGCTCGGAAAGTTTTTTGCCAGGATCCGGCTAGCATGGTGAAAGCCGTCGGGGTGATTGATAAAGCCGAGTTCTTTGAGTTGCGCCCAGGTGGTCCCCTTGGTGCCTTTGGGGAGGGCAAGGCAGAGGCGTTCTTCGGCGAAGGCCTCTGCATGGACGTTGGCTTCATCCACCGCTTGGCTCATAAAGCCGACGTCGATGCGCTCTTCCAGGACGTCTTTGAGGACGTTTGCGTTTGGTGCATAGGCAAAGTGGATGCTGAGACCCGGGTGCTGCTTATTGATGCGAAGGAGGAAGGTGTACATCTTGATGCCAAAGCTACCGGGGCTGGAGAAGCGACATAGGCCGCGCTCGGGCTCGTCGGCGGCGAGCGAGGTGCGAAAGCGGTCGTGTTCGGCAAAGAGGCTTCTGGTGTAGTCGGCGAGGCGGCGACCGGCATCGGTGAGCTCGAAGTGACGGCCTTCGCGCGACACCAGGGGGGTACGATAGTAGTCTTCGAGTGCCTTGAGATGCTGCGACACCCCAGGTTGCGACATCGCCAGCGCCTCGGCGGCGCGCGTGAAGCTGCGCTCTTCCGCCAAGACACTAAAGGTGCGTAAAAAAACCGGGTTGATCATAGGCGACAATCTTGTGCGGTGAACCCAGAAACCACGATGCTATGGAAGTCGGGCCATGGTTTGTTGCTTGGACCTTGGACCTAGTGTGCCAGCATGCCCTTTGGATTTGCGGCGATGCCGTTGTTGCATTGGCGATCTGCGGTGTCAACAGCGGAGCTTTTCACCCGGTCGCTGGCGTCGACGTGAAAGCTGACGGTGCATTCGACGACGTCTTGGTCAAAGCGTTCAGAGCCTCCGCGCAGGCCGCTTTCGACCACGCGCATGCGGGAGTCTTGGACCTTATAAACATAGGTCTTCGAGCCGGATGGACCTGGGTCGATGGCGCTTGGTGTGCCCCAGACGGCGACCAGGTGGTCGGACTTTTCGCCATTCCAGGTCGCCATCTTTTCCTCGGCTGAGGGCGTGGTGACGCAGCTAGACAGCGACCAAAACACCAGACCAAACAACAGATTTTTCATGGAGCACTCCCTTGTGGCAACTGGTTCAGGCCGGGCTAGCATGAGCTCGTTTGGCCTGAAGGGTTATCGCCAGGTGCGTGGGAAACTTTAGGAAAAATCGCCATCGCTTAAGACATGGTCAAGCTATTCAATGGGTTGTGTCGTCGGTGGGCCTTATTGCATAAACCCTGCCCTCCAGCTTCCCACCCTCCCTGTTGCGCGGAATAAAGCCGCTGCCCAAAAACTGGGAGGGCGGGAAGCTGGAGGGCAGGGTTTATGCAATAAAGCCGCGTCGATGCGGTGGTGACGTCAGCGAAAGCCCAGGCCGAGAAAGACACATCCGACGACGCCCAGTACTAAAGCGAAGTACCAAAACGGCCGCCTACGGCTTAAGGCCGCGATGGCACTGATGGCAATAGCGACTTGAAACAAGGTGACGGCGCGGGCGAAGACCATGTGATGCTGCAGATGCGCTTCGGAGGCTTCCTCGCGCTCCGTGGCCTCTTTGGAGATCTCTTCTTGCTGCTCTTTGTACCGCTGGTGCTGGTCGGAGGCCTCTTGCGGAGCTGGTTTGCCCAGGCTGGTCAGCAGCTCGATCTTTGCGGCCGTGACTGCGGCCTTGATGCCTTTAGCTTGATAGTAGGCCCATTTGTCTGACGACTTAATTTGTTCGATCATCGCCTCGTTGGCGTGATGCCCGGAGAGCATCGAGGAGACTGCCGCGAGGACTGCGAGAAAGGCCGTGGTGACGGCGACTCGGGACGTAAAGCTCGAGCCGGCATGCATGGCGTGCTCGGTGACGGTTTCCTTGAGCGACTCGGTGGGATCTTCGAACTCTTCCATGGCGGGGGTCTCCTCAGGATGGGGCAGCGGCTGTTTTGCTATAGAGACCAAAGCGGGTCCCATCGGGATCTTCGCACAGATAGACGAATCCGTAGCCGGCGACGGCCGTCGGGCCAGAGCTTTTCTTGCCGCCGTGGGCTTCGATCTTGAGCAGCAGAGAGACTGGATCATCGACCGCAAAATAGAGCAGCAGGGAGCCGGGAGGTCCCGCCTCAGTCTTGCCGGGGACTAGGCTGATGCCGAAAGGGCAGTCGGCCGGTACCTGCAGGACTCGGTACTCATAGAGGTCCGCCGGTACCCTTGGCCAGCCGAAAGCCTGCGCATAGAAGGCTTCGGCGCGGTCCAGGTCAGACACCTGGATCTCGATCTGGCATAGCTGCCGGGGATCGATGCTCGCAAGTCGCGTGCGGTTCAACGCCGCACTTCAAGGCAGCCTTGGTCGTCGATGTACAGGCCGTTCAAGATCTGCCGGTTGGGGAACCTTTCGGGTTGTTTGAGCGGCCAGCGATGCTTGAGGAAGGCCTCGATGACCGAACGGCGGATGCGGGTGTGGTCCTGGCTCTCATCACCCAAGAAGGCCTCGAGATAACCCGGCACGCGGGAGTCATCCTGCTCGATCAAGACTTCGGCACAGGCAAAGCGCACGCGCTCATCAGGGTCGACGAGAAAGTGGGCCAGCTTCTCGCTGAAGTCAGGAAGCTGATAGTCGATCATGTAGCAGAGGATGTCGTAGTTTTTATCGACCTTGGCCTGATCAAAGCGCACGTCGGAAAAGTCGAGCGCGCTTTTTAGGATGGCGATGACCTGGTCCTCTTCGCCCAGGGCCTTAAGGACTTTGATCGGCCAAGCGATCCGGCTGGTGCTGAGCAAATGTTCGCGCACGTAGACTAGGGCGTCTGGGCCGTAGCCGAGGACGCCGGCCATCGCCGCCTCTTTTTCGCGGGTGTCGTTGATGCCATGCTCCAGGCTAAACTCGAAGCGCTGCAACAGGGCCGGCACGGCGGTGGCCGCGTCGCCAAGGTCTTTAAAGTACTCGATCGCACCCTGGCGGTCTTCTTTGATGGCCTTTGGATTCTTGATGGTCGCCAGCGCCTTGGCGATCTTTTTGTCGTCGCGCTGCTGCCGGAAATCTTTAAACTTGCTAAATAAACCCACGCTTTATCCCTCATCCTTCGTCGCAGAAGCCCGCTTCACTCTAGTCGCATCGATAGGCCCTGCAAAGGATTTTCTCGGAGGTCTGGCACGGACTCGCTGCAAGGACCTAGATGTGTTAGTACTTGAGGTTGAGCAACAAGATTGAGGGGCGTCGTGAGCAGTGCACGAACACATGCGGCTGCCAGTAGTGTGGCCGGTTTAGTCCTGGCAGCGGGTAAAGGCACGCGGATGCGCAGCGCCTTGCCGAAGGTGCTGCATGAGGTCGCAGGTCGGCCAATGCTGGAATGGACTCTGCGCTGTCTGGACGACGCCGGTATCGCCAGAGTTTGCCTGGTTTTAAGCGAGGATAGAGACGGCTTTGCGCCGTTTTTGGCGACCTGGCCGGATCTCAACGTAGCGGTGCAGCGCAATCGGCAGGGCACGGGCGACGCCGTGGCCGCAGCCGCGTGGTCCTTCGCTGGAGTCCAGCCACCACCGTTCGCGGCTGGATATGCTGCGCAAGGGCAGCCGGTCGAGTGTTCTTATGTGCTGATCATGGCCGGCGATGTCCCAGGGGTTCAAGCGGCCTCGCTGCGGGCGTTTATTGCGGCCGCGAAGGCCAGCGCTGTGCCCATGGCGGTTCTCGGCATGCAGATGGTCGACCCGACGGGCTACGGCCGCATGCGCATCAGTGGCGGCGAGCTGCTGGACATTACCGAAGAGAAGGATGCTGACGCGGCGACGCGGAGCATCGATATATGCAATACCGGCATTTACCTTGTCGACAAGCAGCTGCTCTTTGCCCTGCTGCCGGGCCTACAGCCCCAGAATGCCCAGGCTGAGTATTATCTGACCGACTGCGTCAAACTTGCCAGGTCGCAGGGGCATCGAGTGCTGGCGCACGTAGCTAGCGAGAGCGAGCAGTTTGCCGGCATCAATGATCGGGCGCAGCTGGCAGCAGTGGAAGTCAAAATGATCCAACGGAAACGTCAGGCCCTGCTCGCCGCCGGGGTTGGCCTGCAGCTGCCCGAAACGATCTATGTCGAGCCGGGCGTCGAGGTTGGCAGCGACACCTTGTTGGCTGCGGGCTGCCACCTGTCGGGGGCCACCCGGATCGGCAGTGGCTGTGTGATCGGTGCTGGGTCGATCCTCAAAAATATCGTGGTCCCATCCGGTGAGCATGTGCCTCCCCATACGGTGCGGATCCAGGCGGAGGCCTAAACTATGTGCGGCATCGTCGGTTATATTGGTAAACAAGATTGCGTTCCGATCCTATACGACGGGTTGGCCCGCTTAGAGTATCGGGGCTACGACTCGGCGGGTATTGCCGTCTCCGACCATGGCCAGGTCCATGTCGTTAAGGCCGAAGGCAAGTTGGTGCAGCTGAAGTCCAAGCTGAGCCAGTTACCTCCGGGGGCAAGCCGGGGCATTGGTCATACGCGGTGGGCGACCCATGGCGTGCCGAACACCGTCAATGCCCACCCCCACACGCATGCCAACGTCGCCCTCGTGCATAACGGCATCATTGAAAATTATCTGCCGCTGAAACAGCAACTCCAATCTGAGGGCGTGGTGTTTGCCTCGGAGACCGATACCGAGGTTGTGCTGCAGCTATTCGTGCGTGAACTGGCGCGGTTGAAGCATCCGTTCAAGGCGGTGCTGGCGATGATTCCGCAACTACGCGGAGCCTTTTCCTTGGGGATCATCCTGGGCGAGGAGCCCGATGCCATTTATGCTGTTAAGCAGGGATCCCCGCTGGTGATCGGAGCGGGCAAAGGGGAATACTTCTTTGCCAGCGACGCTATGGCGCTGGTGAGTCACACCAGCCGGGCCCATTTTCTTAGCGACGGTGAGATTGCCCGGATCACCACAGACACTGTGGAAATCTGGAACTTTGCGGGACAACGCGTGGAGCCCGATTTTGTCGAATTGGACATTTCCAGCTCAAGCACGGAAAAGCAGGGCTTTAAGCACTACATGCTGAAAGAGGTGCACGAGCAACCTCGCGTCATGGCCAGCATGCTCAAGCGCTTAGTGGATATCGAAAAGGCGACCTTCAATGACCAGGAGCTTGGCTTAAATGCCCTGGACCTCGGGCGCATCGACTCGATTTGCATGGTCGCGTGCGGGACCGCTTATTACTCTGCGCTGCTGGGCAAGTATCTGATCGAGCCGGCCGTCCAGCTGCCGGTCAACGTCGAGCTGGCCAGTGAATTCCGTTACCGAAAGCCGTGGATTAGTAAAAATACGCTGTTTATAGCCGTGTCTCAATCCGGGGAAACCGCTGACACCCTGGCCACCGTCAAGCAAGCCAAGCAGGCTGGCTGTCAGATTATGGCGGTATGCAATGTCAAAATGTCGTCGATCGCTCGCGAAGCGCACGTCACCTTGCATATGGATGCAGGGCCAGAGATCGGCGTCGCTTCGACCAAGGCCTTCACGGCGATGCTTCTGGCCCACCATCTGTTTGGATTGGCCTTTGGCGTTAAAAAGGGCCTCGTAAGTCGGGCCCAGGCACGTCTAGCCTGTGATTTGATGCGTGAGCTCCCAGCGCGTATGGATCATGCGCTGGACGGCAAAGTGGCGATTGAGGCCCTTGCCGACAAATATTATGAGGCCAACAACTTTATTTTTATGGGCCGTGGCACCAGCTACGCCGTCGCTCTAGAAGGCGCGCTTAAGCTCAAGGAGATTTCCTATATTCACGCTGAAGGCTATGCGGGCGGCGAACTCAAACATGGGCCGATCGCGTTGATCGATCGCCACATGCCGGTCGTGGCGATTGCGCCGCAAGGGCCCTACCACGAGAAGATGCTGTCCAACATCGAGGAGGTCAAGGCGCGCCAGGGCCAGATCATCGGCGTTGGCAGCGTCGACGATGCCCAGTTGCGGCGATTGTCACGCGACTTTATTGCATGTCCGAGCAGTGAGGACCCCGGCTTGCAGGCCATCCTTTCGGTGGTCCCTTTACAGCTTTTAGCTTATTACATTGCTGTGAAGCGCGGCACGGACGTCGATCAACCGCGCAACTTGGCAAAATCGGTGACGGTCGAATAAAGCCTGGGCGGCGTACGGCGCGACGGCGAAGATAGGCGAGCAGTGGCACTTAAACAGACGCGGGCCGAACAGATTCTTAGTGGACTTAACGATGTGCAAAGGCAGGCCGCGAGTCATCTGGATGGGCCTTTGGTGGTGTTTGCTGGTGCCGGTAGCGGTAAGACGCGCATCATCACGCACCGCATCGCCTGGCTGATCGAACAAGGCGTGAAGCCTTGGGAGATTCTGGCGGTGACCTTTACCAATAAGGCGGCGTTAGAGATGCGCCATCGGGTTGAGGCATTGACGCCTTTGGCTGGCCGCTGCTTGATCTCGACCTTTCACTCCGCCTGCGCCAGGTGGCTGCGCGAGTTCGCTCCGGAGCTGGGCTTTACCGCCGACTTTACCATCTACGATGATTCCGATCAGCTCGTTGCGATCAAAGCGATCTTGACCGAGTTGAACATCAAGCTCGACGAAAAGAATACGGCTCAGGATTACCGGGCCGCTATCAACCGCGTCAAGACCATGGCGATGCTGCCAAGCGATGAGCGCTTGTCCCATGAATACGGCGATCAGATGCCTCCGGTCGGGGTTGAGGTCTATAAGCGCTATCAGGAATACTTGGCTAAATGTAATGCCATGGACTTCAGCGACCTGCTGATGAATGTGCTGCTGCTGCTACGTCGTAACGAGTCGGTGCGGCTGACCTTGCAGCGACGCTATCAGTACATCTTGGTGGACGAGTATCAGGATACCAATCGTACCCAGTTTGAATTGATTGCGCGCCTCGCCGAGAAGCGGGAAAATCTGTTCGTCGTCGGTGATGATGACCAGTCGATCTACAGCTGGCGTGGTGCGGTCCCGTCAAACATCATCGACTTCAACAAGGTCTATCCTCGCGCCAAGCGGATCACCATGGAGCAGAACTATCGCTGCTCCGGCCATATCGTCGACGCCGCAAGTGCGATGGTCAGTCATAACAAGGTGCGGGTCAGTAAACGGCTCTTTACGGATAGAGATCCAGGTGATCTGATCGATTATCGCCTGGAGACCGACAATGAAATCGAAGCTTGGTGGGTGGTCGACTGCATCAAGGACGAAAAGCCACGCTTCGCCTTTGCCGATGTTGCGATCTTCTACCGGACCAATAGCCAGTCGCGTCTGCTTGAGGATGCGCTGCGGCGGGAAAATATCCCGTATCAAATCTACGGTACGGTGCGGTTCTATGATCGTGCTGAAATCAAAGACCTGCTGGCCTATATCCGCGTTTTGATCAATCCAAGCGACGATGTCAGCGTCAAGCGGATCTTAAATGTCCCGACTCGCGGCATCGGCAAAAAGGCCGAGTCGACTCTGGAGGCTGAGGCCAGCAAGCGTGGCCTGCCACTTTTTGCGACAATCGAGGCCTTGGTCAAAGAAGGCAATAAGCAAGCGGCTAAACTCGCGGGCTTTGCGGGATTAATCGCGCGCCTACGGACCGAGCTGCTGAGTGCCCCAGTTGAAGTCGTGCTCGAGCGTCTCTTAAAGGCGACGAGTTATGTCGCCTACGTTGAGAAGAAGCATGCGGAACAGGCGCAAGATAAAATGGAAAACATCCATGAGCTTGGCGCGGCGCTCGCCGACTTTGCCGGCGGGAATCCTGAGGCTAGTTTGGCGGAGTGGTTGCAGTCGGTGACCTTAGTCAGCTCCGAGGTCGAAGCCAAAGGCGGAGTGTCGATGATGACGTTGCACTCGGCCAAAGGCTTGGAGTTCCCGCGGGTCTTTATCGTTGGATTGGAGGAGGGTTTACTGCCGCATCGCAGTAGTAGCGACGATACTGCGGGGCTTGAGGAGGAGCGCCGCTTGTTTTATGTCGGTATGACTCGGGCAAAAGAGAAGTTGTCGCTCGTCGGAGCCCACAGGCGGCGCACGTTTAACACCTGGGCGGCGAATCGTCCGTCGCGCTTTCTCACCGAGATTCCGCATCAGCACTTCGCGCCGGTCACGGCCGCCGAAGCGAGCCATGTAGCGCATTCGGCTGCCTACGGCTACGACGGTGATCAAAGCCTGCGCTATGAATACGATGCGGCTCCGGAACACAGCCAGCCCGTTAGGCAGGTCGCAGTCGGCCAGTGGGTTGGGCATCCGACCTACGGTAGAGGCACCGTCGAAGAATTAGTGATCGAACATACCGTGCTAAAGGCCGTCGTGCGCTTTCAGGAGTTCGGCCTACGCAAGGTCACGGCTCGCCATATCACCCACTAGTGCCGGTCAGCTTGGTGATGATGCAAACGTCTTCGATGCCCTTATTGGCATCGGTCAGCTTCGCTAACCAGAGTTTGCCGTGGGCGAACTTCGTGCCATAGCCTAAGCCGTCCTGCGCCGTACAAGTAGGGGCGTTGATCAGGCAAGGCTCGGTGTAGTCGCTTTTGTTTTTAGCCAGCCAAGGGCCGGTGCCATTGCTTTGGTAGGGGTCGCCATAGCCAAGAGCATAGTTTGCCGTGCAATTGGCGGGCGCCGGCGGAGGAGGCACTGGCGGCGTCATCGCGGGCACCACTGGCGGTGTCATTGCCTGTGCCGCCGGGGGCGTTGTGGTTGCGGCTTGGGCACCAGGTGGCGTTGTCTTCGTCCCATCAGGCGGGGTCTGTGTCCCGGTTGACGCTGGCGACGTTGCGGGGTCTGACCCGGTCTTTGTGTTTTTTGTGCCCGGATCCACGGCGCCACCTGTACTGCTAAACGGGTCAGAATCAGCCGCTGGGCCTTTACCCTTGCCTAAGGTCTGATCTCCAGTCCCCGGCACGCCATTGGTATTAGGTACCGGACCAACCGGCACCGCCCTAGGTGAACTACCGGCGCAGCCAAAGGCTGTGATCACCGGTATTACCAATAAAAAATTCAAAAGTAGTTTGTTTTTCACGAGCTTCACCTGAGTCCATCGCGGTATTTTGCGTTGCTCTCGCCCTTAGGACCTTATCGGCACAATCCAGGTAAAACTTTAGGCCCCCCTCGCCATAAGCTTTGGCTGTGTTATAATGTGCTAAGACCCCTCCAGTTTTTTTATGCTCCACCGATACAATTCCGGGACAATTGCGATGGCCTTTCGGCTTCATGTTCACCATGGCGTCCTCGTCTTGCTGCTGACGGCGGGAGTCGGCGTGGTCGTCTCGGGGATCCTGCGCGGTGGTAGCTCAATTGGCGGGTACTTCGACCTGAAGAAGAGTCACCAGGTCCTGAATCAAACCGTTGCGGGCCTGCGCCAGGAAAACGATGAACTGGCGGGTGAGATTGAGAGAATCCGTAAATCACCCAGCTATGCAAAGAAGGTGCTTCGCGACAAGTATCACGTCACCGAGCCAGATGAGGACATTATCTTTTTTACCGACTGAACGATCTATTCACTAAAGTGTATTTAGATGAGGTTTCCCATGTTGGATGGCGCAAAGAGTCAGTTGTTGGTTTCGTCGAAGTCAGTTCGAGCCTTGGTGTTACTCGCGACCGTCATTGGCTCGTATGCTTGTGGTAGCGGGAGCAACGTCAACAAGATTTGGGGCAAGGAAGACAATGGCGGCGATTCTCTTATGGTCGAGAGTCAGGCGGCCTTCGACGTGGGAGATTTTGCCCGCGCCGAATCACTCGCGCGTAAGCTCACGGAGCGCAATCCTGAAAACGAAAGTGCTGCGATCCTGCTTGGTTTTATCCATTTGTCGCAAGGTGGCGTCGACGCGTTTACGATCGCTCGCAAGTTGGTTGCCCTGTCGCCTACGACTAAAGCTTCGGGCACCACTAGTACGAATTTAGCGGCAGCGGCGACCACAGCCGCGGAGCCAGATACGACCGCAGCAACGTCGGCGTCCGATGCTGCGGGTATTCTCGCGAGTATGAGTTCGTTGGTGACGGTCAGCGACGCGGATAAGGCGCTTCTTAACGCACATATTTTTGGTAAAAGTGATAACGGCGATGTCGCGCCACAGCTTTTTGTCACTGACAATGCACTAGTTGTTCCGGCTTTGGTCAACGATGATCTGCGCTCCAAGATTGCGGTTCTCAATACGATCAACACGGCGATCAAAGATGTCTGTCGCTTTGTCGATGACGACGTGAAGGTAAAAACCGAAGCGCGTGAGAGCGGGGCTGATTGCACCGCGACGCCATTCCCAAGAGAAAATGCTGCGAAGGCACACTTTCTTTGGGTCTTAGCCCACCTCTCCGAGGCCCTGGTTTTTCAGCCGGTGATCCTGTATACGACGCCGGCAAACGCGGCAAAAAAGGGCTCGCCGAGTTTGACAGCGGTCAGTACGTCGATAAACACCAAGTCCTTGACGACGGTTGATGAGTTTAAAGCATTTGCCGGCCAGGTTCTTGAGGTCAAGAATGCTGTGGGTAAAGTCTTCAACACGACAGAAACTGGCTCCATGGTGCAGGCGACGCTGCAGGATTTAAATGCCGTTTCGCTCGGCTTTGGTCGATTGGCCGGTATCCCGCCAAAGCTGCAAGACAGCATTACCAAAGCCTTTAACACCATCTCGGGTCTGGGCAAAGAACTCGGCGCGGCCAATGTCGTCAACAACACCGCCGGGTTTAAGGCCCAGATGATTCAAAATCTATCGAAGAATATCGGCTCGCAAATCCAGGCAGCATCGGATAAGGCGGCGGCGAGCGGAGTCGATAAGACAGCATCCAAAGCGCAGATTCAGGCGATGTGTGATTCGTATGCTAAGCTAAATGCAGGCTCACCGCCGAGTGCGACAACGACGGTGAAGGCCTGTTCCTAGCGCTTAAGGTTAGACTTCGTCCTCGTCGACGACGCCCCGACCTGATTTCTTCATCCTCTCCAGCTTTTCTTTGTATTTCACGCTGTGACGGCACCACGGACGCAGGTCGAGGCGACGCTTAGGAATCGGCTCGCCCGTGCCTTCGCAGTAGCCGTAGTCGCCGCTGTCGATTTTGGCCAGGGCGTGATCGATTTCGCTGAGCAATTTTCTGTCGCGGTCGAGAAGGCGGAAGGTTAGGTTTTGCTCGACCATGGCCGAAGCCTGATCGACTTCGTCCATCATTTCGTTTTTGTCGATTTGGATGTTGCCCTGCTCCATGGCCTTGCGGGCCTTCTGCAGGATCTTGTTGCGCTCGGTGAACAGCTGAACGCGGAAGTTGTCGAGCTCTTCCGACGTAAACAAGGTTTCGTCTGGCGAGCGCTGCACGAATTCCGGTTGCGGCGTTTCGATGATTTTCGGCTCGACGCGCAGGGGTGGCAGCACAGGCTTGGCGGCGGCTGTGGCAACGGCGCCTGGGCGGCCGTCACTTGCTGATTGATTCGACTTCTTGCTAACCGCTGCAGATCCACGCACGACCTTTTCCTCAATCTCTTTCTTAGCGCTGCCTTTAGCGGCAGCTGGTGGAGCGGGCGGCGCCTTTTTGCTGTCCTTTGCTGGAGGGACGGGAGCCGCTGCCGCTTTTTTAACGGGTGCGATTTTCTTCTCGGGGGCCTTGGCTTTTGCCGCTGGTGCGGCTGCGACTTTTGCCGGTGGCTTTTTCGCAGGAGCGGGTTTCTTCGCGACGGCTTTGCTCGTGGTTTTCTTCGGAGCTTTCTTGCTTTTAGTCACATTGGCCGCCTTCTTGACAGCGGCCGTCTTAACGGCTGGGCGCTTCAAGTTTTTACTAGAAGTTGGTTTGGACATTGGCTTACCCTTCGGCTCGCGGAACCCACTGTGACCAGGCTCCCATTTTTGTTGTGTGCAGTGTCGATAATGGGGCCGAGTATAAGAACAGCACCGGGAAAACACAAGGCCCCACTTTTATCGGTAAACCGCTAATTTAGCAAGATTCTTCAGGGAACAGTCCGGCCTCGCTGGTTCTCTCCAGGGCGCCTTGCAATTCAGAAAGAATATTCAACGCTTGCAGAGGCGACAAGCGGTTGACCTGGAGCCTTGATAAGCGCTCCAGGACGATGTGCCCATCGTTCAGCTTGCGCACCGCTTGGCTCGGCGCTGGCGTGAGGCCAAGGCGTTCTAGGGGGGGGAGTCCGCCACTAGTTGCGATTGTGGACGGAAGTGCCGAGGCGCCTTGAACCGAACGCTCCAGGCTTTCCGGAGAAGCGACCACTGGCGTCGCATGTTGCAAGAGGTAGGTCGTTGCCCGCTTCAACACTGAATCAGGAATGCCAGCTAGGCGGGCCACTTCAAGTCCATACGAGTTATCGACGGCGCCGTCTTTAAGGCGGTGCGTGAAGATAATTTGGCTATCTTGCTCGATGACTTCAGTCTGCATCGGTCGCACCGAAGGTAGTGTCGCGGCGACCGGAATCAATTCGTGGTAGTGCGTGGCAAATAGCGAGTAGCAGCGGATCCTCAGCGCTAACTCCTGCAAGATGGCAGCGGCGATCGCTAGGCCATCGCGTGTCGAGGTGCCGCGGCCGACTTCGTCGAGGATGACGAGGCTTTTTTGTGTTGCATGGCGAAGCATGTGCGCCGCTTCCGACATTTCCACCATGAAGGTTGATTGTCCCTTAGCGAGATCATCGCTGGCACCGACGCGGGTGAAAATGCGGTCAAATACCGGCAGGCGCGCACTCTTTGCAGGCACATAGCTGCCGATCTGGCAGAGGATTGCGGTCAATGCCGTTTGCCGCATGATGGTGGATTTACCAGCCATGTTCGGACCGGTGATCAGTAGGTGCTTTTGCTGCGGCGTCATGGTGATGTCGTTGGCGCAGTACTTGTGGCGGCCCACATAGCGCTCCACGACCGGATGGCGCGAGGCTTTGAGTTCGAGGCGGTCGTCGTCGGCTAGGCGAGGTTCGCAATAACCGAATTTGAGCGCTTGCCAAGCAAAGGATTGGAGGAGATCGAAGGTTGCCAGGGCCTGAGCGACCGAGCGTAGGTCGACACGGAACTTTGCTAGCTCAACAAGTAATCGTTGATACAGCTCGGCTTCTTTAGCGACAGCTTTGTCTTGCGCCGAGGCCAGTGCTTCGCCGAGCTCTTGTAGCGCGACGGTGAGAAAGCGGTCGCCGTTGACCATCGTCTGGCGGCGGATAAAGTCTGTCGGCACCTTGGCGGTATGGGTGCGCGTGACTTCGATCAGCAGACCGTAGGATTTATGGTTTTTGATCTTCAGGCTGCCGATGCCAGTCGCCGCGCGCAGCTGCTCTTGATAGGCCTCGACCTGCGTTTCGCCGCTTCGAGCCAGTTCATTGAGGTGGTCTAGGTCGGCGTCAAATCCCC
>Ga0315288_10004375_pt1 | contig 17956 bp, 27 predicted proteins | sample YL17G11_20_MG_FD_203454 | JGI IMG/M metagenome (GOLD analysis project Ga0315288, IMG submission 203454) | Sediment microbial communities from Yellowstone Lake, YNP, Wyoming, USA - YL17G11_20 | ecosystem: Environmental > Aquatic > Freshwater > Lake > Sediment | place: USA: Wyoming | collected... | reverse complement strand
CGGTCAGCAAGCGCTGGCGCTCGGTGAGATTGCGCTCGCTGGCGAAACGCGGCGTTGTCGTGGCCGTGCGAACGGGCGCAAGTTGCGCGAGGCGCGCATCCGGCGCGAGGCCACGAGCGATCCGGGCTTGCTCGAACACGTTCGGGCCCGTCGGGGTGTTCGTCGCGATCGGCGCCTCGCTCGTCGTGCCGTTGCCCCGCGTGGTCGGCTCCACGATCGCGCTCTCGATGCGCGGCGCGGCGATCGCGCGGCCCTCGTCGGTCACACGGTCAAGCGAGCCCTCGATCGTGGTGTCGCCGATCGTGGTCGTGGTCGATTCGCGCTCGATGCGAGGCGCGACGAGTGGCGCGCTACCAACGGCCATCGCACGGGGCGCCGTGTCGGCGTCCGTCGCGGCGCGAACGACGCCGATCGTGGTCAAGCCGTCCGTGGTGACGATCGCCGTCACGACATGCACGGATGACCGGCGCCCGTTGCTACTTGTCAGGCGACACACCGAGCCGGCCCCCTCGAACGCGCCCGGGGCATGCTCGATCCGAGCCCCCCACGCTTCCGGGCTGACCTTGCGAGCGCGCTCGGCGCCCGATTGCAGCCGGTGGCCGCTTCGCGTGCTCGGGTCGACCATTAGCGGCGTCCACCGTCCGGGGTGGACCATCGGCGACACGAGCGACGGGGCCGCAACGGGCGCGGCTTCCTCGCGCACCACGGGGATCGACTGGCGTGCGGCCATCTCCGACAGGGCCACCGGAGCACTCGGGACGATGGTCAAGCGGGGGGCCTTGCTGGCGTTGATCGCGGTCAGCTTCGCATCCTTCGCGGCGACCATGGCCGCGCGGTAGTGGGGCGCCAGCGACTCCACGAGCGGGCGCAGGGCGCCCCCGGGGGCGTACGGGGCGCACAGGGCCTTCAGGGTCTCGAACGCGAGATCGGCCGGGAGCGGCACGATCGCGCCGATCGCGTAGATCAGCGTCGCCAGCCACGGGGGGAAGCCCGGATCACCCGAGGGAACGGGATCGAGATCCAACTGGATCGTGTCGTCGTCGGTCGCGGGGTCGGTTGCCATGGGGTTGTCCTTTTCGGTCGGCATAGGGGTTTTCGTCGCTTCCCAGCGGGTCGTTTTAGCCTGGGATCCACACGTTATCCAACCGGGCTAGGGTTGTCAAACAACTTGTTTTTTCCTATTGATTTCACATAGTTACAAGACCGAGATCTGCGGTTCGTTCGGATATTCTGGCTAGAATCATGGTCGGATCCGGCTCGGATCCGGCTCGGATCCGGCTCGGATCGCTCCCTTAGTGGGATCCGAGTGAATCGCATAACTATGCGATTTTATTCGGATAATAGGCGTTTTCCGTCGGGGATCGCGCGCGGCGGGGGGCCCGCTAGCTTCCAAGTCAACGCCTGTTTGACACGCGTGCTAGCTCCGAATACCCTGGCGTTGGCGTCGAGCCTTTCGGATGGAGATCCGAGCTAGCAGAAAGCACATGCCCAAGGGATTCAATCGCGGAACGGCGGGGCCCGCTGAAAACCACGATCGCGGAAATCGACAAGACTATGTCGGCGTCCGGCTAGGCGCCGAGCTTCGAGCTCGGGCGGTCTACGCAGCACAACAGCTCGGGATCCCACTCTCGGAGTGGCTGCGCCTCGCGGTCGGCGCCGCCCTCAACTACGGCGTCAACGGAACGGATCTCAGCGCCGAGAGCCAGGGCTACTTGCACGGTCGCGCGCTCGGGATGCGGATCGCGCAGGCGTACGCGATCAACGCGCTCGGAGCGGTCAGCGAATCGATGCCGATGACGTTCGAAGAGGCCAACGAACGATACCCAAATGGCGAGGGATTGATCTCGCCGCGCACGATCGGCAACTACTAGCTGTCAGAGCAGCGAGCTAGGGTGGCCACTTCATGATCGCAACCGTCAGAGTCAAAGGCCCAGCCCAGCCGCCATGCGTCGTTTACTGGACGGGGCGATCCGGACTGCTTTCGATCACCACGCGCACGTATTGCAACGTCGAGGTGGCGGCGGGCGACGCGGGTGTCACACAGCTACCAGACAAAAGCCCGGTCTGTGCTGATTGCAAACGTGCGGTGCTCGCCGCTGAAGCTGCGGTCGAGCCGGCCGTCACATCGAGCTCGCCGACGACTTAACGATCGATCGTGTGGTTGAAGCGCACTTCGAGGATCGCCGTGTCGCCGCTGGACTGACCCAGACCAACAGCCAGGAGCTTGAGCCCGGCTGCGAGCGGGTTGCCGAACAACCCTGCGATGGTTTGCGTACCGGCCGTGATGATCGCGGGCGTCACGTAGACCGAGACCTCGTCACCCTCCTGCAAGAGCGACCACTCCGGATCGATCGTCGCCGATAGCTTCGCGAGGAGCGGACTCGGGCCGGGGCCCGCTGTTGCTGCATCGAGCAACAGCTGCGCCTTGGTGACAGCAGCGGTCTGTGAACCGGCACCGTCATGAGCGTAGCGATACTTGAGAGCGTAGGGCGAGGCGGAAACGAGCGTGAGTGATGCGGCCATAGGCTGACCGTATCAGCTGTCAGCCCTGGAAGCTACAGGGGCGCAGGATTGAGCCAGCCAAGCAGAACCTGGGTCCCGTTGCCGACGATGCCGTCTGCGTCGAGCTTGTAGCTGGTCTGTAGGGCTTGGATTCGGGTCTTGGTCGCTGGACCAAAATCACCGTCGATCGCGAGCCCGCCAGCACGTGCTTGGATCCACATGACCCACTGGCCCTTCGCGCCCTGACCTACGATGTTGAAGCGCGAGAGATCCCCCGTCGCGGTCAAACCTGGGATGCCCAATGCATCGCCTTGGTATTGGTAGCTCGACCACGAGTTGCCGAACTGTGGAATCAGATCGGGTTTGTAGCTCGGAGCCCCATCCATGATCGCGGGCGAGTCCGGCGACACGGGCCACGGCTTGGCAATCCACAAAGGGCACGCCGCGAGTTGTCCTGGCAGGTGATCGCCAAGGTACTCGTGCCACACACGATGACTTGAATACAGCCGAGGCCAAACACCCGTGCGCTTGCGGTACTGCTTCGCCGCGCGCAAGACCCACTGGAAATACTCTTCAGCGTTGAGGATGTCTGACGCCTCTTCGACATCGATGCAGCCCACCATGTCATGCGGCGCTTGTCCGCAAACCGGATGATCCAGCGTCACGTAGTCACAGAACGCATCGATCTGCGCCTCGGGCTCGGGCGTGAACATGCCTTTGCGCGGAACGCAGAGCAAGATGTAGCTCGATCGCTTGAGGCCGGCAGCGATCACGGCGTCTTTGTCGCGCAACCAGATCGGATCGACGAAGACGGGCGCTTGGCCGTTTGCTGGGCGTCCGTAGATACCTCGAAGCGACACTTGCGTGACGCCCGCGCGCTTCATCTTGGTGAAGCCCTCGACGCCCGGCGGTTTGTTGCCGTCGACGGACGCGATGTCTACTTCGAGCTGTGGCATCTACTTGCTCTCCGGATCGAGCTCGTCGACTTGCTCGATATCGAGACCGAGCGGCGGGATCATGTTGCCCTTGGGAACGAACGCATCGAGCACGTGCTCGGCGAGCGGGCCCAACTTGGCGAGCTGCGTCGACAGGTTCAACAGGGCCGCTTGCGCTTCGAGCTCCTCTTGCTGCGCGCGGATCTGCGCGGCGGCGCCCTTGGCACGAATCGCGTCGATCGCCTTGCGGGCCTTGTCGCTGTCGGTCTCGCCGGTCAGCTTGTGCCACGCCCAGATGGCAAGTTCTTCAGCGCCATCGAGAACAAGTGCAACGATCTGCGGATCTAGATCTGGCCACGGCATGTGGCCAGCCTACCACGCGTGAATCACGTCTACGCGGGCAGGTTGTTGACGAACAACGCCGCCGTTTCGGCGGTCTGTGTGCCGGTGCTACCTGGGTCTGTCGTAACATCGATCGTATACGCATGATCAGCTATGTCAGCGACCGTGAGCCACCACGTCAGTGGGATCGCGCTGTTCATGTCGAACGAGCCATCCGCTGCAACACCCGCTGCGACGTCTCGAACGGTTGCGATCGTGACTCCATCTTCTTTGAGGAGCACGGTCACGAGTGATGTGGCGGTAGTTTCGTTGAGGTTCTGGTAGTTGATGATCGCTGAGAACTGCAAGTACGAACCGATTTCGGCTCCAATCGATACGCCGAGCACGTTCGTCGTCGCGTTGTCGGGAAGTGCCGTCGCGAGGAGCGTTCGATCCTCGACGTGTTGGATATTGCCGCCGCCACTACCACCACCACCACTGAGAATGAACGGCAACGCGGAGATGCCGCCGGTTGGTTCAGCATCTTCGTAGGAGTGCCAGTGCTCGACGTAGACATCGACAGCAGCGGCTGAACCAGCGAGCCGCGTGACCGTGACGTTCGTCGTGCTGACCGTGACCGTGTAGCTACCGAATTCCGGTAGCACGACGTGGGGCGCGACTGCACGTGCGTTGACGTTGAGCAAGTGCGGTAACGCCGTCGGGACGTCGACCACAAGCCCCGTGAAACTGACGATGTTCTTGAGAATCGAGCCCATGCGTCAGCCTACCACTGAAGCTATTCAGGTGGTGCTTCTGTGATCGGTGGCTTTGGCGTATTGAACAGCTGAACCGCCGGCTCGGGCGCGACGAGCGCTGCCGAACATGCCGTACAATCGATCGCGGTCGTCGCGAAACGCGCATGAACGAGCTCGTCATTGGGTGTGTCGACGGCCAAGCCGCACGCCACGCGAAACCGCGTTGCCGCACGTGCAGCGTTCTTCGATGGATCGCCGGTCAAGCCATGGTGCCCCGCATCGAGCGATGCATATTCGACCACCGCATGCCCAAACCCATCGATCGTGATCGTCATGATCGAGTCTGGATCGATCGGGCCAGTCGGCTTCTTCGCGAGCTCGCGCGCGGTCGCGGCTGCTTGTTCGAACGCGCGATCATGGTTCGCTTGAGCCGTTGCGGCCTGCGCCGCGATTTCCTCGGCATAGACCTCGGCGTGCGTCGCTTCGGCATCCGCTTGGGCCTGCGCAGCGGCTTCCCGCTTGGCGCGGAGAGCGTTCTCGGCGTCGATCAGCTCCTGCTCGATTTCCGCTGCGCGTTGCTGCGCGGCCTCGACGATAGCGGCTTTGTCGGAATCTGTTGGCATCTTGAAACCTCAGAGAATGATGTTGACCTGGCCGTTGGCGTAACGCGCCAGGATGCGCACGACGCCATCGACTTCGCGAGCATAGACCAAAACTTTGTCGGTCTCGGCCGATGGATCATCTGTACGAAGCACGATGCGCGTGACTTCTACGGGCGGGCGTCGTGCTTGCGTCGTCACTAGCCGGCCCCGACCTGATACACGGTTCCGTCGGGAAGCCGGCAGAACAGTACCTGTTGGCCGCTGATCGTGCGGGTGTAGAGCAGAACCTTCCCGGATTCTGCGGCGGGATCTGCCGACAGTGCCTGAAGACGAACAACTTGAATCCCAGGGCGCCGCGCGAGCGTCTTGATCGCAGATGGCCCCGTGGGCGTTACTGCCGAGCGCGCGAGTGGCACGTACATGGTGTTGCCGCTAGTGGGCTGGCCGTACGACTCGGCCGGCGAGTTGGCCTGCGCGTAGCCATTCTGCGCGGCCGATGCGCCGCCCGTCCCGACATTTGGCGTCGAGCCATCCCAAGGCCACACGAGGCCATCGGAGCCACCGAATTGAACGAACGTCTTCGTGAAATAGGTGTCGCCGACGTTCGAGGACGCGCCTCCGTTGCGACCGGACCACCAATCGTACGTGTCGGCGACAACGCCTTGACGGCTCGCGTTCGAGCTCCCCACCGACAACGGCCCCCACATGGGGTAACCGACCGAGCCCTGTAATTCGGTTTGCACGTTGCCCCAAACACCCGCCGACAGAAAGAACGGCGCGCCACCACCAAGCCCAATGTTGGCACCCATGACGCGAATCAGCCCACCACGTACGTTAGCCGAGTAGTTTGCGAGAAACGCCGTCGCGCCTGTGTAGAAGAAGTTAGCGCCTGAGAATCCGAAGCCCCAGACTGCCGGCGAGAACGTCTGCGTCATGCTCGCGCGCGTGTTGAGAAGCTCGACGCCCCACGCCGTGATTGTCACAGCAGCGCGATTGATCAAAAACCGACACAGTTTGCTCGCTGAATCAACCCAACCAGCCCACACCCGATCAGAAGATGCCGTTGCGTTGATGACGGTCACGCCGGTCATGATCACGGCTTCATCGGTGGCGGTCGGTGTGAACGTCGTCGTTCCAGCGACGACATAGAGCCCGCCCGGAGAAAACGCAAAGCGGGCGATGTCGTCGGATGCGCCTTGGTACGCTAGGCAAATATCACAGGCGTTCGCGTCGGTGACTACCATCCACGACTGCGCGGTAGACGTCGTCGCGCCACGCACCGAGGCTTTCAGGACCGTGGTCCAACGGTTGACGCCGTCCATCGCGCCCGTCACGCCATCGCACGAGCCCTTGCAGGTGTAGCCATGTGCAAGGAGGAAATCCGCCATCCCCTTGAGGTAGTTTCCCATCGTGTCGTTGAGCGACACGAACGCGATGCTGTTGTTCGCGGTGATCGTCCACGTCTTCTGAATGGTCGGCGCGGCCATGGATCACGCTACCTGTGCGATGGTCGAGCCATCCCACGGCCACGCGATGCCCTGACCTGGTGACGCCTGTGTGCCGATCCCGAATTCGATCCAGCTCATGTTGGGATACGTGTTGCCGCAAATCGCGGTGCCTTGGCCGCTGTACCAATCGAACAAATCGCCAACGGGACCTTGGTTCGATGCGACCGCTGATCCGATCGACATCGGGAACATCGGCGCACCGATCGCCTTTTGGAGCTCAGGCTTGATCGACTGCCATCCGGTCGCGCTGTTAAGAAACACCTCGGCACCACCACCGACGTTGACGCTTACACTGTTGATCCGAGTTTTTCCGCCGCGTGTGTTTGCGGCGAAGTCAGACAGCACAGCGCCGGCACCGCTACCCCAACAGAAATTGGCGTTGTTGTACGCGAAGCCCCAGATCGCGGGCGAGAACGCGACCGTGACGCGCGAACTGACGAGCTCGACGCCCCATACGGGTCCGATCAGCGCGGAGTCTCGAAGAATGAGGAAGCGGCAAAGCTTGCTGGTCGAGTCGACCCAACCGAACCAGATTCGATCGAGTGATGTTGTCGTGCCGATGACGGACACCGTCCACAGCACTTGTTCGTCGGTTGCGGTCGGCGTAAACGTCGCGGTGCCGGCGACCACATACGAACCGGCTGGCGAGAAGGCGATGCGCGCGATGTCATCGGAGGCGCCGACGTACGACAGACAGATGTTCGCGCTGTTGCCATCCGTCAGCACCATCCACGAGTTGGCAGTGACTGTGTTAGCGCCGCGCGTCGCTGCGTTGGCTGCGGTCGCCCAGCGATTGACGCCGTCCATTGCAGCGGCAGCGCCGTTCGAGCTGCCCTTGCATGTGTAGCCATGTGCGAGCAGAAAATCGGCCCAGCCCTTGAGCAACTGGCCCATCGTGTCGTTGAGCGACACGAACGTGATCCGGTTGTTCGCGGAGATCGTCCAGATTTTTTGTGCGACGGGAAGCGTCATAGATGCCCTCGGCTATGTGGGGCTCACTTCGAGCCACACTTCAATGCTGTTGGTGGTCGGTGCAAATGCGCCCGTCGTGGTGATCGTCATGCCGATCGAATCGCCCGCGACGTAGGTATCGGCCCCAGCGCCTTGCGTGTCAGAGCCGCCTGTCTGCGCGGACGCATTCGTGCTCTGACCAAACAATGCACACGCAACCCCGTTGATCGTCGGCGTGACCGTGACTGTCCCAGCGCTCACCGCATCACTGAGACGCCAGTTGATGCCGACGATCGAACCTGCACGGATCATCTTGATGTCGTCGAACGTGACAGACACCAGCGATGACATCACGACATCGGTTTGGCTTGCGGGTACCGGATTCTGATTCCAACGCTCGGCGACAGGCGCGATGACAACGGGAGCGGATGGAACCGTGATCGTCGCGACGCCTGCGACGTCCGTTGCGGTGATCCCGCCGCCCACGAAGTTGACGGTCGCGTGGGGGTTGTTGGCGATGCCCACGCCTTCTTCTTGGACCGTGATGCCGCCAGGCACGGTGACCGTGGCAACACCCGCAATGTCACTCGCGGTAACGCCTGCGCCAACAAAATTGACCGTCGCATGAGGATTTCCGGCGATAGCGACGCCTTCCTCTTGAACAGCGATTCCACCTGGGACCGTAACGGTCGCGACGCCCGCGATATCGGTGGCAGTGACGCCCGCGCCGACGAAATTGACTTCGTGATACGGATTGCCAGCGAGAGGAACGCCCTCCTCGTCTACGTTGATGCCACGCGGCACGGTGATGGTCGCGACACCCGCAACGTCCGTTGCGGTGACACCAGCCCCAACAAAGTTGACCGTCGTGTATGGGCTGCCAATGAGGACAACAGCTTCTTCCTCGACGTTGATCCCTGCGATGCCGCCGCCGCCAGGGATCGTGATCTTCGCGACGCCACCCCCCATGTTGGTTGCGATGACGCCCGCGCCTTCGAAGTTGAGCGTCTGGTGCGGGTTCGCGGGGATCGCAACGCCTTCATCTTGGACGTTGACGCCGCTGCCCCCGGTGCTTCCACTACCGGCGCCCGGAACAAAATCGTCGCAGCAACCACTCATGGCTAACCGAGGTACTCGCGACCACGAATCGGTCGGATGGTAACGGTGATTGTTTCGCCCTCGGCGATCGTGATGTCACCTGCGACACCGCCCACCGACAACGAGTCGTAGAGCGTGACGTCCGAGACCTTCTGCGTGAAGCCGACGAGTGTCGCGCTGGGATCCGCGACGATCGGGATCTGCGGGGCAGCACCACCGCGTGCGATCCCGAGCACGCCGATCAAGGTTTTGATCGTCGTGCCACCAGGCAAGAGAATGCCGCCGAACAAGCCGATCTGTTCTGCAAACGTACCAGCGCCGATTGTCATCTCAGCCGTGGCCGTGAATTCGAGCGCGCAACACGTGAACGGAGATTCGGTGTTGCGCATGATCGTCTTGAGCGCGTTAATCGTCGCGTACGCGCCAGCCACATCTCCACCGCCTTTGTAGAGCGTGGCCGCTGCAAGCAGGATGGTGATGACGGACGCTGATTCGTCAGGGCCAACCGATTGGACGGCCGTGAGCAGCGGGAAACGGATCGTATGACTCATGGGCTAGCGCTTGGCGCCCTTCTTGATTCGAGTCGCAGCGAACAGGAACCCGAGCCCACCGCCAACACCAAGCGCCACTTGGCCCCACGTCGGCAACTGACGAAACCAGAGCTGTGCGCTCGCGGCAAAGCCTGCACCCGGTGGCGGCTTGACGCTAAACGCACTCTTGTCGGGTGTGAATGTCCCCGTGTTGCCGCTCGGCTTGGTGAGTGCAACTGTCGCTGCGGGCGCTAGTTGATTCACATCGGCAACACCCCACAAATAGGTGTTGATCCCAACCACATTCTGCATGATTGCGGTCTGATCAGGCGTCCCGTCGCCTGCCGCGAGCTTGACGACGAGCGCCCCCGCTGTATCGGTCTCGGCTTGGATGTTTGCCGCAACCCACGCGAGTGTCGTGATGATGGCGTTAGCGGTCTTGGGACCCATGCCGCCATCGATCGTCAGCTGCGAGAAGTCCGCCTTGCTCGCGAAGCGGTTCACGGTTGCTTGGAGCTTGGCTAGATTCTCGCTCGCCATGTTGCTTTGAACCTATCACAAGATCCGGGTACGCTCGCGATATGTCAGCCTTCGGAGCTAGGTAGCCACCCAATGGCCACGTCAACGCAGTGCTGGCCCTGGTGGCACCAAGAATTCGCGGGCATCCCACAGACGCCGATTCGATCAGGCTGCGGTGTGGGCGGCGACGGCAACGTCTCGTGCGATCCGGATGGCATGCGTGCCGATGCCGAGGCGCAGATCGCCGCACTCGGCTTCCCGCGATCGATCGATCTCAACACGTATTCGCTCGCGCGGACGATCCAATCCGAAGTCGGGAACGGCTCCGTCGAGGAAAAGGTCGCGCTCGGCGAGTTGACGCTCAATCGCGCCAAGCGCGAGGGCACCGACGCCAATGGAATCCTGCTCTATCGCAGCGGCAACAAGTTCTATGGCCCGATCCATGGTGTTGGCACCGGAACCTCGACTGCGCCCTACGGCCGTTGGGCGTCGACGTCACAAGATCCGACGCTACAGACGCTGCTGATCGCGGATCTCGTGGCGTCGGGGCAGACCAACGATTTTACGGGCGGCGCCGACGATCAAGACGGGCCCGAAGCATGGATCCACCAAGGGCAAAATTCGCTCACCGGCTACGTTCAGAACCTTGCGCGCAACGGCAAGTATTGGGTCGGGCCGTTGCCGGGGATCGACCACTGGCGAACGTTCCTGCAATTTACGCCGGGACCGCTCGTGTTCAACAAGGACGAGTTGCTCCAACGCGGGATCGAGGCGTTGAGCTTGCCGGCCGAGCGCCCATCGTGGCCCGCCGACATGCCGAGCTGTGCGAAACCCGCGAAGAAAGCGTTGATCTGGATCGTCGGAATCCTCTCGACGATTGGCGGCGCTTGGTACGCATCACATCGCGTTCGCTAGCGTGGTAGGCTGACAGGATGCGCAACACACCCAGCAAAGCGGGGTGCTGCACACGGCCGGTGATTCGGCCGAGCGTGCCGCCCGTTCGAGCTCCGGTCCGGCCTCCGGTCAAACTTCGACCGATCCGGCCCCTTTCGCCGCGCCCTGTGCGCTAGTATCGGAACCATCATGGCCAAAGCATGCAAGACCCGGAACGTCGTCATCAAGAAGAAGCACGGCCGCAAGCTGGCCACGCCGATCAAGTTTCAGGCACACACGGGCACGGGCTGCCCGAAGCCGAAGCGCTCGACGGCGCACCTGAAAGAGTACAAGCAGACCTTTCGGATCGAAGCGAAGGCGTGTGCGAAGAAGCAGGGCGCGAAGTGGTCGCGGAAGAACTTCAACCACTGCATCAAGACCGGCATGAAGACGGCCTGGTCGCAGGGTCGCGGCAAGCGCCTCTAGTACCTTCGCGGCGTCTTCCGCCCGCAGACGCCGCGACGCTGTTCATGATCTTCGGGCCAGCGCTGATCCTCTACGCGATCTGCGTGGCGCTTTGGATCGCGGCCTACGCGTACTGATCTACTTCGAGGCGTTCGCGGCGAGCGCGTCTTTGACGACGGTCACGAGCGAGTCTTCTTCATGCAGCTCGGTGACCGGGATGCCGTGTGGCGCCGTGGTCTCTTCGAGCTCCTCGCGCACACCCTCGGCGATCGTCTGCGTTCGTCGATGAGCATCGCAGGCACGCGCGGCAGCTTTCTGCATGCGCTGTGTGGCCACAGAAACCGCCGGTTGCTGCGTGACCGCGCGAACCCCGAGGGGCGGCGTTCGTCGCGTGATGCCGTTGATAGCCATGGCCTTATCCTATGCGATTAGCGTGCCTTGGGCCCCAAGATCCGCTCGTAGAACTTGCCCAGCACATCCGTGGTCGCTTGCGACGATTTGGTGGCTTCTTCCGCGACCTTTTCCATTAGTGCGGAAAATTCGTTCCGGATCATGTCCTCGCGTTCCTGTCCGGCCGCTCGCAAATCTTGCAGCTGCTTGGCGTATTCGACCAATGCGGTCGTGTGCTTCACCTCGTAGTCCGCACGCAGTGATTGCTCCTTCGCAGCCCACGCGATGCGATCCGCTGTGATTTTCTCTTCCTTGGCCTCACCGCGTTTGTAGAGCGCGATAATGACGTAGGCGAAGACGAGCGCGCAGGCCCCGAGCACGCCGTACTGCAATGCGATCCCTTGGGCACCTGACTCCATCCAATGAATCTACACCACCCGGCTGACAGCTAGCGATTCGCCAGCATGGCCGACGACAAGAGCTCGTGGACATCGGGATCCGCCATCGCGCCCTCGATCTTGATCGGCTTGGCGTTGTGGGTCAGTAGAAGCGTCGCCGGCACTGCCGAGATCGCGTATTGCTCGGCCAGCTCGACGATTTGCGGATCGGTTGACGCCGCGTTGAGCATGAGCACCGGGATCACGCCATGTGGAACCGCTCCCGAGCGATACCAGTACATCGGGGCGCCGTGCTTGATGAAGTGGTTGACCCCGCGCTCGAAACGCGGCTTGTAGTCCTCGCAGGCGCCACAGCCAGGCATCGCGAAGACGATCACCATGCTCTTGACGTGTTCGAGGCTCACGAGCGAAGTCTACCTCAGAGCCCTGACAGGCTAGCCCTTGATGTCGGCTGGCAGTGCTTCCGACACCGCGATCGACACTTTCGCGCCATCGCTGAGACTGATCGCATAGAGCTTCTGCTCGGGCGCGAGCATGAACGTGTCGGTGCCGCCTGCCGGCTGAAAGTACGTGTTGCTGCCCGGTTCGTTGGTCTGCAACGTCCCGGCGTCGAGCGCGTACCAGATCTCGGCCGCGAACGAGATGTTTCGCAAGACCACACGAAGCGGTTTCTTGCTCGCGCCCAGGATGAACGTTGGGCTCAACCGCTGGCCGTCTACACCAACGTCGCCCGATGGCGTCAAGGTGATCTTGACGACATCGAGCGTATCGAAACGTGAGTCCATCATGGGTTCACCTGCTTGTCAGAGCACCGAGGTAGGGTGACCGTTATCGGTTTTCCGACGGTGGCGCCACGATGCAGACGAATCCTTCGAACGTGATCACGACCCGCAGCTTGCTGAGGGACGAGATCGCGGGGAAGGTCAACGCATCGAGCACGATCTGGATCTGCTCCGAGCGGATGATGTACATCGGCTCGGCGAATTCCCACGTGCGCTCCGACGAGCCCTTCAAGAGCGCTCCGAGGATCGTCGGGTTCTTCGTGATCAGCTGCTCGCGGCCGAGATCGGTGATGCGTGCACGCACGAGCCCGAGGAGCAGCTCTTGATCCGGCTGTGTCGTCAGCAGCACGTTGCTGCTATCGAGCGCGTAGACCCGAGGGATCATCCGGTGCATCTCGAACGGCTTGTCCTGGCCGTTCTGAAACGTTGCGTCCGGATACTGGGTGCCGGTCAAGCCGGTGGTGAGGAGCAGCTCGCCCGAAATCTCGTAGGGCCAACGGCTCTGGATGATGCGCCCGGCCCACGTGCTTGGAAGTCGACCCATTTCTAGCTCCTGTGCTCGCTGTTTACATTGATGGCGAGCAACTCAGAGCCTAACGCAAAACAGGCACATACACAAAGAAGGCTGACATGCGTACGAACACCAGATACAGGGGGCTGACATGGTCATGACCGCACCGTCTGACGACATCCAATTTTCGTGTCCGACGATCGCTCCCAAGGTCTACATCGTGATCGGGCCATCAGGTTGGACCGAGACGTTTCAACGCGCCAAGCTCGACGCCGAGCTCGTGCAGTTTCTCTCGCCTGCGCCTGTAGCAGACATGGTCGAAGTCTTCATCAACACGCGCGCAGCGGCTGACAAGCCCGAGGCCGTCAACTGGTTCACCGTGGTTGGTTTTCTAGGCCGGACGTTGGGTCAGTCACCACGATCGATCCCGCCCACAGTAGGGATCGCGTTCTGGGCTCACATCGAGATCGCCAAGCGCGAGCACGCGACAAACTAGCGCGTCAACAGAATCAAAAATCGCCCGAAAACAACAACGGCCACCCGAAGGTGACCGTTGAGGTTGCTAGCTGACGGCGTCTTGCGCCGCTTCGCTTAGACGACGTTACGGCGGATGAGACCGTAGAGGTACGTCTTGACGTCGGCGAACGTCAGCGCGGTGCCGTTGTCCGATGCGGGCTGGCTGATGACCAGCGGTGCCTCGGGCGAGAACGACATCTTGTACGCGAGGTTCTCACGCAGCCAGATCGGCAGCACGAGCGCGTTCCGGTCGCGGGGCGACGGGATGCCGTTCTGGGCGAGCTCGAACGAGCTGTTCGTCGAGAACACGTTGTAGCCGTGGCCCTGCGGGTAGTCCTGCATGACGCCGTAGGTGTACTTCTTGTCGTTGTACGAGAATTCGAGGTAGGTCACTCGATCCACGTTGAACAACGTCACGAGCTGCGGCGGATTGGACAGAGCGCCCGAGCCGTCCGCGAGCACGACGGAACCGCCCGAGGTGGCGCGCATGACGCGAACCATCTTGATGCCGATGCCGTAGATGTACATCTCCCACGACATCGGGAGACCCGTGTCGCCCGAGCGGGGAACGTTGGTGTCGACGCGGGTCGACGCGCGGGTGCCGCCGGGGATCGGCGTCGAGCGACCCGAGACGAACGCCTCGACGGGCGACGTCTGGCCGTTCACCAGCTGGACGGTGGAATAGAGCTTGTCATCGATCCAGTCCTCGATCGAGACGGTCTGCCCGTTGGGCAGCGTGATGGTGGTGGTGCCTGGGGCAACTCCGACGGTTCCGGCCATGTGAATTCTCCTCGTGAATCACTGGCAGATGCGGCCAGCACGCGTTGTGCTCGACGAGGGGACGTCCCCGGCATCGAGCGGGCGCGAACACCGCGCCTTGGTGGCGAGCAGTTGGATTTGAACCAACCGACAATGGGCCTGGTTACCCTCGCCGCTGATCACGGTGATCGGTTCTAGCGACCGCCGCCGAGCAGAGTCGCGCCGTACGCGGCTGACAGGCCGTGCACGCTCGGGCCACCGATGCCGCGAAGGTGCGACGCCTGCGGGCTCATGGCGCCGAGGAGCGACACGGGCGGCGAGCTCTGACCCGCGTTGGCGAGCTGGTTACCGGCGACGCCCGGGATTGTGCCGACCGGGCCGTTGCGGTCCGAGATCATCGGAACGCCGAAGCCGTTGAGCGCGCGAGCCTGCGGGATGCCGAGGCCGTTCAGATCGCGAACCTGCGGGATGCCGAAACCGGCCGTTCCGCCTGCCTGTGCGCTGACAGCGGCCTTGGGCGCCGTGATCGCGCCGAGCAGCACGCGTTCGAGCAGCGCGATGCCGGCCGCGAGGCCCGCACCGAGCGCCGCACCGAGCGCCGCGTGTCGCGTCGAGCGCATGGCGTACATGACGCCCGCCGTCGCGAGACCTGCGCCGAGGCCGACGCCTTCGGAGTAGCGCGCGAGCGACGCGTTGCCGCTGTGACGCGCTGCGATCGTCGAAAGACCGGCGACACCGCCGCCGATCGCCGTGCCCCACAGAGCGGACATGCCGGGGTTCTGCCCCATGCTGTTGAGACCGAGCAGATCGACTTTTCCGAGGGAGCGCGACATAGCGTGTGGTGTCCTTTCTGAAATGGGTTCTGGAAAACGAGAACTAGCGGCGCGGCTTCTCGCAACCGCCAGGCCGGAACATCCAGCCCGAACGAGTGCGCTTGCTCTTGCCGACGAAGCACAGCTTCGCGGAGCGCTTGGTGCGCGGGTTGTAGACGCACTTGCACTGACCCTCGGTAGCTCCGAGGCTCGGTCCAGCGAGCGTCATGATCTTGGGCATGATGGTTATCCAGCGCGGTAGAACGAGAACGGTCGGCGGCTCGCGAGCGTCGACTGCGCCATCGCGATCTCGGCGCGGATGTGGCCCGGGTTCGAGCCCTGCGTGAGATGGCGCAGCATGAGCATCTGCGCCTGCATCTGCGGGGCGACCTGCGAGGCCATGTTCATCTCGGGACCGGGCCCGTAGAGCGCCGCGCCGCGCAGCATGCGTCGAGCTTTGACGCCAGCCCACCAGCGCTTGATCGGATTCGAGCTGCTGAGACCCGAGAGCGTCGTCGCGAGCGGCCCACCCGTGGTGAACTGCTGCGCGACTGCTTGAACGTCGGCCGTCGGGTTGTAGCCGACGAACGGGCGAATCACGCTGGTGCGCATGACACCGTCGGGACGCATGACGTGAGACTCGCTGCCGTGTCGAATGACGATGGCCATGCGACGACACTACGGGCGAATTCGCGTTAACTCAATGATCGTAGTACGATAGGCTGACAGCGTGTCCACCTTGTGATCTAGGTGGTGTATAAAATGCGCTGCTTACGAACGGCTTCCTGAAAACGCGTTGTCCATCTCCGTCTAGTGCTGATCGTCTCGCCATCCACCGCCAACGCGCTCGCGCCCTATGCAAGCGAGCGGGCGTTCGTGATGTTCGTGCAGGTGAACCCACCCAAGGGCGGCATGGGCCCGATCTTGATCGAGGGTGTGAAAGGCGCGGCGCTCGGTCGGCGCCTCGGGCAGCTCGCGCGCGACAACGCGTTTGACCCCATGCTGATCGGGCTTCTAGAGACCACGCAGCCCGAGCAAACGGCCTACCAGGTCAAACAAGATCACGACGCGGATCGCTTGCATGACGACTGGTTCGAGCCGACTGCGCGGCTCCTCGGGCTCGTGCAGCAAGCACAGCTCGTGTTGCAAGAGCTCCTCGCGCAGACGCATCCGGGCGCGATGGAAACCGCGCCGGTCGACATCGATGCGATCGCGACAATGCTCGGGGTGTCGATCAAGACCGTGCGGCGGCTCGTCGACAAGAACCAGATCCCGTTCTTGCGCGTTGGGTCACAGCTGCGATTCGTGCCGGCCGACGTCATGGCGTCGTTGCAGCAAACTCGGCGCTGATCCTGCTTGTCAGAGCAGCGCGCTAGGCTGCGCATCTAGATGGACACCATCATGTCGAAGCTGTTGAAGAAGACGAAGCTCAAGATCAAGCCAAAGGCCAAGGCCAAGCCGAAAGCACGAAAGCCTCGGCGATCGACTGGTTTCTTGCCGCTCGATGTCGAGCAGCGCAAGGCCGTGATCAGCGAAGCACTAGAAGCGTTCGTTGTTCACAGCCCCGACGAAGACAAGATCGAGATCGCCGAGCACATCCACAACATCGGGTTAGAGCTCGTCGGCCTGACCCACGGGATCAACACCGACAACGCGATGGTGGTGTTTCCCGATGACGACGTGGCGCGACTGGTCCAGGTGATTGATCAACACTCCGCAGAGACGGGCCTACCCGGCGACGCGATCGTTGATCGACTGATCGCACAGCTCGCGATCAAGCCCGCAGCAGGATTCAACTGATGCATCGATTTCCATCGATCGCGATGTGGCTCGGGTTCGCATGGGCCACGATGTTACGTCGCGCGGGGCTCAAGTGACCGACGAGAAAATCGAGCAGGCGATCCAAGCACGCGATGCCGAGATCATCCGGCAGTACGGGCCGGGGCACATCGAGATGGAACGTTGTCCGTTGTGTGGGCTCATGCGCTTCTTGTGTTGCCGCACGGCAGAGCCCAATGGCGTCTCGATGCGAGAAATGTTTTCGGTGACGAGTTGCAGCCGATGCGAGGAAATTCATCGTCGAGCGCCCGAGATCTTCGAGTGGATCGTTGGCGTCGTGCAATACCTGCGGGTCGACTCGATCAAGCGATAGCTGTCAGAGCAGCAAGCTAAGATCGCTCGCATGACGCCCGAAGAGTACAAGCAAGCCGCGCTGCGCACCGAGAACACGCCGATGTTCGTCGAACACGCGCGGCGCAAAATGGATCAAGCCGATGTCAGCGTCGAGCAGTGGAACCGCATGGTCGAACACGATCAACGCCTCGCGCGAATGATTCATGCCGTGCTTGGCATGATCACCGAGCTGGGTGAGCTCTGCGATCCACTCAAGCGACATCTGGTCTACGGCGCGCAGCTCGACACCAAGAACATGGTCGAAGAACGTGGCGATCAAGAGTGGTACGGCAACCTCATGAATGATGCGCTCGACGCGAAGCTCGTCGACATCTGGGAGCGCAACATCGCGAAGCTGCGCGTGCGGTTTCCTGGCGCGTTCACGAACGAGCAAGCTGTCACACGTGATCTCGCGGCAGAGCAAAGGGCCCTCAACGAAACGACACCAGGTGCGACGTCGCTACAGCATCGTAACGACAGCGCGATCGAGGATCTGATCCTTCGATTGCGTGCCGCGAGTCAGATCGTCGATCGAACAACCGGCGATCTACTTCACG
>Ga0315288_10004374_pt1 | contig 17956 bp, 27 predicted proteins | sample YL17G11_20_MG_FD_203454 | JGI IMG/M metagenome (GOLD analysis project Ga0315288, IMG submission 203454) | Sediment microbial communities from Yellowstone Lake, YNP, Wyoming, USA - YL17G11_20 | ecosystem: Environmental > Aquatic > Freshwater > Lake > Sediment | place: USA: Wyoming | collected... | reverse complement strand
AAAAAACTAGTGTCAGTTAATCAACGCAAAGGCGTGTTTAAAAACACTTTATTAATGTATTCTATTTGCAATAATCGTGAAGACATAGCACGTTTATTACTATCTCTTGGCTGTGATGTTAATGTTCAAAATAGTTATGGTACAACTGCGTTAGGCTGGGCTAGAATGGACCATAAAAAGAATGCTAGTTTAATAAACTTAATGTTAGCTTTAGGAGCAAAATGACTGAACTTTTACCAATAGAAAAAAAACTGATTGAGTACTTTGAATTAAGTATGAACGTCGTAGTGTTATATTTTAAAAGAGAAAACGAAACCGAAGCTGTTAAGCCTTTAGTTAGTTTTTTAGACACACATCAAGATTTTAAAAAACGTGTATTGTTGGAGCTTTCACCTTCGCGTATTGATGAATTAAAAGAACTAACTATCATAAAACATTTTGGTAAATAAAATGACAATATTTTTCTATATATTATTGGTATTTGGACTAATCGAAACAGAAGCAAAAACAACAACAATATTAAAAGAATATTGCTTTGCTCAAGACTATCACTTTGAAGACAAATATGAGTATTACTTGTTAGCTTGTTGTATAATACACGCAAGCAAAACAGATAGTTATACTTTTATGGCTACAAATAAAGAAATTACTTTTATAGCTGAAAACTTTAAAATGATTTCTGTTTTAAAAGATAATTCTATTTCTTTTCTCCTTAAAGGAACCCTAGAAGATATAGACTTTTTCTTAATCAATTTTGAATATGCTTTATGCAGTGACGATTCTAAATAAATTTGTAATCGTTATACTCCATGTCTTCAATATATTTTATTAAATAATTTTTAGTATCAAAACTAACAGAATCAAAATCAGCTTCTAACTTTTTAAAGAGTAGAAGCTGATTTTTGTTTTTAAACTTTGATTCTTTATTAAATTCAATGTAATCATCTATTGCACATTCTAGTTCGTAATTAGTGCCATTTGTCAATATGTTTTTAAGAGTTATTATGTTCATAAGTAGCTCCCAGAGCTGTTAAAGAGGTGATTGCAACAATTTGCATCTAAATTTTTTTTATATATAGTATTAACTATTTGTTAACGTCGTCAAACTCTTCTTCTAATTGTTCTTTGCTAATGATTTCTGGAATATTATTATTAATTACAAAAATAGAATTGCCTAAACTTTCACTTTGTTTTAGTTGAGCTTGGTATTTATCTGAGCTGATATACTCAGGATCATATTTATAAAGGTCTGCTTTTACAACTGCATAATCAAATTCTTTTTTCATAGCTCCACGTCTTTTACGGTTTGCTAGTATTAACTTAAAATAATCATAAGCTTCTCTAAAACCTTTATCTTGGTCTACATGATCATATAAAGTTCGTCTTGATATTTTATATTCAATACAAAAGTCTAAAACCTCCAACGCGTCTTCATTACGAATCGCATATTCGATCATAGTGTAAGCTAATCTTTTCAAATAGCCATCTTTTTCAGGATGAATCTGAAACGATTCTTGTTCATAAATATGATTCCAATTAGAAGGTATTGTGATAGGGTGGATGGGAATGCTTTGGTGGGCGCTGCCGCTTTGTGGCTCTTTTAATTTTAGTAACGCTTTTGGTTTGGACGCTTTAGTGGGCGCTGAAGCTTTGGTGGCGGCTACGCCTTTAGTGCGGCTGCTATATATTGTCATTATTTTTTTCCATCCTTAACAATTTATTCATTGTTCTTGATCTAAATCTATTATTTTTTATTATTATTTTTTCTTGTTCCAATAAAGAAATATTTATTACCACTTTAGCCTGCTCACTATACACTTTACTTGCGTTAAAAATACTAATAGTGTTTTTGTATCCTATTCTTTTACAAACTTTTTCAAACCAAAACTTATTAAGTTCTTGGATATGTGGCATAGATAAATGATATTTTTTTTGAAATGCTGCAAATACTTTGTAAGGGTAACACAAAGTAAGCTGAAAACTAAGAGGGCAGTTCTTAAAAGATGTTAATTCAATTAAGTTTTCTGGATTTTCTAGCCAATTATCAAGACAAACATTTAACAATACTTCATTATGGTCTTCGGGGTGTTGAGGTATTATAATCAACATTCTTCTCCCCTTCTTTTTATAATTTTGACCTTAACTTATCATCAAAATAAAGTGTCGTCTACGACTTTTAAAATTTTTTGCCAATGATTAATATTGTTTTCAATACTTGATATTCCATGATCAAAAATAAAAGCCATGTGAGGATTTTTATTATTAAGTTTATTTTTCTCTACTTGTTTTAGGCAGTCTTCGCCATCAAGAATAGCAGCTTTTAATTTTTTTATTTGGGTGGCAGTGTTATCAGACATGGTCACACCCGCTAGAAGATAAGCATCATAAAACTCTTGGCTTTTTTCAGGTGTTGCGTGTCTATCTAATGACGACAATACCGGCATAGCGTAAGTAGTTTCGTTCATGCTATAATACCATTTGCTAAGAAAGTATCTTTTAATTTTTGCTTATATTTAATCACAATTTCATCTTGTTCAGCTACTGTTTTAGCGTTTGCTCTTTTATTTTTAAACTCTTCTTGAACTTGAATAGTTAATTTAGATCGTAATAAAAGCATAGTTTTCATTGAAGGTTCAAGAGTTGCAACCTCTTTAGCTGTCTCCATTACGGAGTCGCGAAGCACTTCTTTTTCTATTTCTATCTTTTTGCCTATACGAAGCTCTTTGGTTAATATTTCTTGCACCCTAGGGTCATCCTTACCTATAAAATGCTCACCAACAAATACAATTTTAGTTCCCTGATTTCTTTCATAGGAAGACTGAAACTGTTTGCCTGCCTGCTGAAATTTTCGTTCTTGATGAATACTATAATGACCACTTTGACGATCTTCAGAATTGTAACCTAAGTCACCTTTCATAAAACCAAGTGCATTACGCAACGACTCCGGTATATTTTCTTCACCGTTTAAGATACCAAGAACTTTAATTCTACGTCTTTCTTCTTTGCTTAACTGTTCCCATATAATAGTCTTGCTTACAAAAGTAGACTTAGGCATAAGGTTATCAATTAAGATCTTATTTATATAAATATTTATATTCTGTATGTCATCTTTTATATGAGGCATCTGGTGCTGGTTTGACCGTAGTGCTTTTATTCTAAAATTAGTAGCTTTTTTCCATATTTTAAACCCCTTAAACCAATAAGGTGAAATATGTAACTGGTAATAAAATGGAGTATATTTATTTAATCTATTAACTTCATATTTCTTTTCAGTGGTGTTTACTTGGTGGCATGACATCCAACCATTAGCAATAAACAATCTTTTATACCTGATTACAGTAGAAATAGAACAACAAGTTTTTTTAGCTATAGTTTCATTCTTTGGACATATCCAGTCAGATTTTCCAAAGCTCCAAATATAATCAAATATTCTTTGTCCAGATACTGGTAGATTTAGATATGCAGATCTTAAAGGAAAAACGTTTTTAGTAGCCTTCTTATTAGAAAACTTATACTTACCAGCAAGAAATAAAGTTTGTTGAATAGAGTAAACAAGAGACTTGTTATGATCATCTTTTAATTTTTTTCTTAAAGACTTAAAAGATGAAAAGATAAACCTTTCAAGTTGAAAGGCATTAGAACGTATTTGTCTTTTAATACTTTTTGAAACATTATTGGCGTAAAGACTTGAGTAATCTTTTAGTTGTGTTACATTTGTATTAATTAACAACTTAGTACTTTCATTTTGTTTCGTTTCGTTTGTTGTTTGCTTGAATCTAATGTTTTCGACTACCTTAATTCAAACAAATGATGTAAAAGATTTAACCCTAAGAATTAAAAACTCTTAGGGTTTTTTATTATTTAGCTTAACATAGCATTTTTAAATATTTAGTAAATTTATTTATTTCTTCAAATAAAGATGTATCGCTACACCAAATATCACTATCAAAATAAAACCAACAAATAAATACTCTTTTAAATTTAAGTGACACATATCAACTCCTAGAATCGTCTTCGATTCCCTGTATTTAAAATGGTAACTCGCTTGAGGGAGCCACGTCCAACTCAATAGATTCTAACATTTTATTTATTTTATTAAACTTGGAGGCTTCTAGCTGCTCAAATTCTTTTGAAGTTGTTGTTTCATTGTCTGAATTTCTAAACGAGGTTATCTTAGAAGCAACTAAAACATCTTCAACCATAATAACTAGTTTAGATTTGTTTACGCCTGTCTCAGCGTGTATCCAGTTCTCTTGCTTAAGGTGTCCAGTAATTATTACACCAGTACCTTTAGTAAGATTTTTAACTTTATCGCTAAAATAAACACAATCAATAAAAGTAGCTTCGTTTTTCCAAGTACCATCTTTTTGTTTTATACCTTTAGAGTGAGCTATAGAAAACTTAGCTACAGATAAATCATCTCTTATTGCTTTTACTTCAACATCACGAACCAAGTTACCAAATATCGTTATAGTATTAAACATTCTTAGTCTCTTTTTTTGATTTTATAAATTTTATTATTTCAACAAGCTTAGATTCTTCTACTTGTAATTTTTCAGAAACAAAATCAATATTAAACTTTTCTTTGATGCTGTCCAACATATTATTTTTTATAATATATTGTTTTACTTTAGTTATTTGGTCAACGTGATCCTGTTCTCCTTGTGCCTCATCTTCGTCATCATTACCACAAATATTAAGTAAGTTCTTTAAGGCGTAACGTAGCATGTAAGTATTAGCTGAGCCTATGGCTTGATTACCTGGCTTTTCTGAAACTAAAGCTCTACACTCTTCTATCCATTGACCAGTAAGAGTATGATAAAGCCTTACAGATAAGATATTATCTTTAACACTAGGTATAATAATAAGGTTGTTAGCTGACAGCGCTTTAAATGTAGCATTATTTATATCCTCTACCGTAGAAAAAGGCTTGTAATTAGACTTACCATTTTTTTCAGGTTCAAGGAAGCTTTGCTTAGCTTGAAGAAATGCTTTTAATAATTCAATCATCATAAGCACAATCCGTGTTTATCTAAAAAGTTTTTTATTTTTCTTAAAGTATGAATTACTGTATATCTATCTCCATTTAAACCCATGTAAGTTCTATAACTAATACCTATATCAGCACAAACATAATGAGCAGACAAAAAACAATGAGCTCTATATCTTTCAATCAATGAATACATTCTTTTAGTTAATTCTTTATTTCTTTCAAATTCTTCTCTTGTAATCTCCGTCCTACCTATAAACATAAATTGTTTACCTTTTTAGTTTTTAATGTTATATATAATAATAATTGTTTTATAATGAAAGTCAATACAATGTTTATAGAAGAATATTTTAAAATGATTTTGATCTTTGACGAACTAGAAATAATTTTGTATAAAAATATATTTAACAAAGAACAATTAAAAAGGTATGAAGATGGAATTAGAAATCAATAACCTTGCGGAAAACTTATCTATTAAAGATTTAGTATTTGCTTTAGATAGCAAAATAAATGAAGAATTCAGTGAGTACTTAAAACTTCATGATAAATTTAATGAGTATCGTGGCAAAATGTTAGACGAAGAAACTTTAAAAGAAGTAAATAGTATTCTTGAAGAGTTACAGAAAAAATATAATGAACTATATATTTTCTTTTACTTTGTAACCCAAAGAAATGATTATTCTAAAAACAATATCAATTCATTTGATGAGTTTATCTCTACTCTTAAAACAGCTGGTGCCACACAAGTAGCTGCAACAGATGAACAATCAATAATTATAGACCCAAGCAGTGGAAATTAATTTAATTATGGAAGCCTTGGCAAAAGCTCAAGGCTCTTATAAAAAGCTTATCTCTAATGAACACTCGGCTTCAGGTAAATACGCAAACCTGCAATCAATCCTAGAGGCTGTAAGAGAAAGTTTATCTACTAATGGAATTGCTTTTTATCAATTCATAGAGTTAGTAGAAGATCAAACCATTCTTAAAACAGTGCTTGCCCATTTATCTGGTCAGTCTATCTGGTCTACCGCTAGAATAGTTACAGGTAAAAACCTAAGAGCAACAGCAAACATCCTAGAAATCAATAAACGTATTCAAGCGTTAATGATTTTAGGTATAGCTCCGTCACAGAATGACGCTTATGCTTTTGACGACAACACAGATGAACTGAGCGAGCAGCAATTAATAGAAGAAGTACGAAAACCAAAGGACGGTAAAGCAAAGATCTTGGTTGATCGTGAGACAACTATTAATAAAGACCAGTATCAAGAGTTATTAATAGAATTAGATGGTTATGAGTCTATTTGTGAAGATATACTTGAGTGCTACAAGATAGAAACGCTGGCTGATTTACCTAAAGAGGAATATCACAAGGCTAAAAACAAGATCTTTAAGATTAAAAAGATACACGAAGATTATTCTAACCGATCAAAATAACCATGTGTGGTGAAAAGTACCATGTAAAAATGACCATGGAGGTCAGAAATTACATGGTACTTCTGTTTACTCAGGAGATAAGGGCGTTACATCTAAATCTAAACCTGTTTGGTCTTTTACCAATTCTTCAAACTTTTCTTCAATAATGTTGTCATCTTTGTAATTAGGAAAGTAATATTTTATACCTGCAAAGCTTCCTATCAAAGTAACCGCTAAGCATATCTTCATCCATAAAGCTAATATCATAATAATTCCTCTACTATAAAATAACTAAAACTAGAATTGTCTAACCCTACTGGACCTGCTGCGTCAGATATAGAAGTAACCGTAAAGCTAGTAGCATTTACAATAGCAGTAATACATAAATTACCTATAGCACCTGATGCATTAAGATCAGTACGTTGTAAGAATATCCTAGATACATATGTAGCATTAGAGGTAACATTAGTATTAGCAATCGTTACAGTTCCTCCAGTCAATGTGGCTGTTCCTAGTTTTGGACTAACACCACCTTTAATTATTAATCCTGTTCCTACTAAAGAAAAAACTAAATCACCTCTTTTAACATACACTTGCCCATCTGGATCGATTTGCAACTTTATATCTAAAGAGTTTAAATCAAACGGTACTGTTAATTCAGTTTCAGAAACAGCAAAAGCTAAACAAGTAGGTACGGCTTGTGGAACGCCTGTAACAACACCTTTAACAATTGCTTTTATAGCTGCTGAGGGAGCTCCTGTATAACCAGTATCTGTATAACCAAACCACCTTATGCTACCTAATCCAAAATCATTAGATACAGCTGTTGGAGCTGCTATAGTTCCATCAGCACGTAAAAACTTTAGAGTTGAATCCCAAGCCCCACCAGAAACTGATATTTGTTCTAAAGTTATAGAATCTACCCCGTTAACATCATTTCTTAAGTGTATCTGTGGGGTTAGATTTATTAAAAAATCACTGCCATTATTAGGCTGAACAGATGTTAAAATGTTACTAACTGGATTAGTATTAGCTGTTATAACAGCATTAGGAAATGTAATCTGACCATTTAAGGGATTAGCTATAGTACCATCAGCAGCTATAAGCTGATTAATTGTACCTGTTTGTGGTCCGTTTGCAAACTGAAACCAAACAGCTTCTCTTACATTACTAATAGGATTAAAAGCTAAACTAGTTAATACAAAAGCATCTTGCAAAGTTGTATTAAGCCACATGTCTCCTAAAGAGAAATTCTGTGAATTGTAAATAGTTGGACTGTCTGTATGAAATGTCCAATTTGGTGGTGATGCGGCGTTAGTACCAAGGTAGCTAGTACCTTGGCGACCGCCTAATTTGTTACTCATTAACTGGTACCCCTACAGCTGGTTTATAATCTGGCTGGCTAAATACTAACTCAGCAAATGGTTCAGACCTAGAAGGTAAGCTGTCATAGCGAGTTTGTAAAATAGGTAACCAGTGCTTAAATAGAGTATCAAATGAGCCATCTAGTTTTTGAGTAATAACCCAATTTACTCGCCTTTGCATATCAGAAACAAATATATCAGCTGGTACGCTATCTAATATTATTTTTTCTTGAACAGGTGATAATTCTAAAACACAAACTGAATCGACATAAAATTTCATGAAAAATCCTTTTTTAACAAACTAAAGTACCACCAAAATAAGTAGTCGAGCTAAAACCATTAATAGTTGCTGTATCTCCAACCATACCACTTGCTGACATTTGTAGTACACAGGTATCACCTGCGACCATATTGACATAAGCTGAACATGTTGCGGTAAAAAAACCATTTCCCAAGCTAGGCACACCTTGTCCACCAATAATTAAACCACCAGTTGTACTAAATCTAATTTGATAAGCAGTTGCCAAACCTCCTGTGTTAGATAGCCATAGTGCTGCATTAAAATGATAACGACCTGATTTGGGAGCTGTAAAAGTACCATTGGTATTAAAATTATTACTTTGATCATATACTTCTGTAAACAATCTAGGTGTGGCGGGAGCCGCTACTGTGGGCGTACCTAAAGTATAAGTTATCCCATTTCCTGTACAATTTGGGACATCAGCACCAATATAAGCAAGAAAAGCACACTGTCTAGGCTTGTTGATTTGCGTGGTCGCAACATCATAAGTAAAAAATGTGTTAGCGTCGCCTAAATTTCCAGTTGACATACTAAACTGATTTACTGAAACATCATTACCTATTTTTATACTTGTACCGCCATAATTACCAAAAAACAGCGTAGCGTCTCCACCAGTAGCTGCGAGTTGATTAAAAACGCTCACTTCTATTTGACAAGAACCTCCAGCTGTTCCATCGACATTTAAAGCTCTAAACGCAGAAAATAGACCACTAGTTACGTATGCATTATTTTGTTGAGCATAAGTTCCAGCAGTGGCAAATCCATTGACTGTCAGGGCTGTGAGAGCCGCAACAGGAGTGTTTATTACTAAAGCACCATCGGCAGTAAGATTTAAACGCTGTGCAAGTGTTCCAGCCGTACTATTGGTCATAAATTCTATACTGCCTGATACTCTAGAAGCACCAATACTCTCGGCAGTAACTCTCATTTGAGCAGCTACTATAGAAGAAGTTGCTCTACCATGAAATCTAATATTACCTAAAATATCAGCAGCGTTTATGTTTCCACCTGTTCTGCTTTTAAAAAAACTAACAATGGCTGGTTGAGCATCGGCACTAGTTTGATTAACCGCAAACATTTGAACCCCGCCATTGGCTTGGTCTATTTGTATTCCTCCGCTAGCGGAAGCTGTTACCCCTAAGGCAAGAGCTCCAGCGGTTGCATTAGGTATGGTTACTGCCAAATTGGTAGCGATATTTATAGCAGCCGTAGCACCTATTCTTATCTCTATGGGAAGCTGTACGCCAGCACCAAGAACATTACTAACTAATTTAACTGAAGCTGCATCTGCTTGTAATGACCCAAAAGCAGAATTTGTTGGGTCACTAGCGTTAGCAACAACTATCTGACCTACAGTTCCAGAACCATTTGGTATAATAAATGGAGAAGTTGATCCATTTACTACGTTAGTTTGAAAAGATAGTCTGTTGGCGTGAGTCGCGTTAGACATATCGCCAGTAATACGCTGTGCGGTTGAAGTAAAGTTAAGATTTAAACTTGGAAGAGTAAACCCATAACTTGTATTATTTAAACTATTATTATTTGCCATTATACCACCGTTAAGTTACCGACAGAAGATAAAACTACCCAATCTGTATTAGCTGTTATACATAAAAGCTCAACACAATCATAGCGTAAAATAGCTGTTACAGAACCGCCTACTCCAACAGTAGAATCCGTAGCACCAAAATGGATAACTTGACCAGCGTTTTGTGCTATTCTCCATAGTCCAGCTCCTTTTCCAGCCACCCTTACTCTATCACCGACTACGGCAACAGCTGGTAATGTCAAAGTTACTAAAGCAACGTTGTTAGCAATATAACCAGTGTCGACAGCCATAGCTTGTGCTATACCAGTAACTTCAACCCATGAGATACCGTTAGTGGTGGAGATAGTTATTGTATTTGCTGTAGGCGTAACCAATATGCCAGTGCCTGCGGTTATAGTGGCTGTACCAAGCTGATTACTAGCCATGGTAAGCACTTTAGCAACTGAACCTACGTTTACACCATCTATTCCACAAATAAATGCTCTATTTAATTCTTTATTACCAGCACCTGTAGCAGAACCTATACGTAATGTATTTGATTCAGCCAATACACCATTATTATGTAAACAAATATTAGAGGACTCTGCACCTGTATAGCTTCCACCACTGCCATAACCTAACATAAGATTATATAAGCCGCCGTTAGTACTATTTAAAGCAAATGCTCCTACTACTGTACAAGTAGTGAATCCTGTACTAGCATTACCAGCGTTATAACCAATAACAACGTTTTGTGAGGCATTAGCGTTTTTGAATGCACCAGAACCTATAGCGACATTCCACAAGCCACCACTACAAGTTTTACCAGCTTGATAACCAATAAAAACGTTATCTGAACCAGTAGATAATGAATTTCCTGAATCACTTCCTAATACTGCATTTTGAGAACCAGTAGTAGTAAAATTACCAGAGGTTGCACCAGCAAAAATGTTATTAGTACCATAAGAGTGTAAAACTCTAACACTGTTTATTTGATATTGACCTACCGCAGAAGTTGTAGTAGGGATATTAACGTTACCAGCAGACAGCAATAAATTACCAGCTGTAATAGTTTCACCTCCACCTAATATTGTAAGCGCTACTCCTGAAACAGGGTTACTGATTGTAACATTACCATTAGCCGAAATATTCATTCTGGTAGCTAATGCAGCATATGAAGTAGGACGTGTTAAAAATTGAAAATTACCACTAACAGACGCACCATTTACAGTTTCAGCTTGCGATCTTATAGTAGCAGCTTCAATTGCAACACCGCCCTGATACCCTCTAAATTCTAATCTCCCTAGATCGTCAGCAGCTAGAACATCTGCTACACCTGCTTGACTACGTGTGAAATGAATATGGGGGGAATTAACTGCTGTACCGTTTGCTGTTCGTAGATTAATATTAGGTGTAGATTGATCGTTTGTTATAAACAATGAAGCTACATTACTTGATGGGTTATTTATTTGAACTTGACCAGTAGAGTCAATAACCATTCTTTGAGTGCTAGCTGTTACAGAATCAGGATGAGTGTAGAATTCTAAATTAGAACCTATTCTATTTGCAGCAATAGTACCACTAGCAACGGATAATATCTGACTAGTTGTCAAATAATTTGTACCATCAAAGCCCTGAAATTTAATATTTCCTAATCCATCAGCAACTACTACAGTTGTATTATTACGATCTTTTTTAAACTGAAAAATTGGTTGATTTGCATTAATTTGTTTGTTAATAAAACTATTATAAGCCATCAGAATACCTCATAGCTTGTACCGTTAAAAATAAATTGATTAGAACCATAAGCAAGATTTATAACAAAAGTAGTTGCTCCATCAAGCAAAACAGCACCGCCTACAGTAGTCACGGTAATATTATTAGTATTTGATAAACCTAATCTATCTTTTACTATCCAATATTCACCAACAGTAGGTGCATTAGGAAGTAAGATAGTAATAGCACCACCTGTTACATCGCATGATACAAACAAATTACTTACTAAAGCAGTATATGGAGAAGCTGGAAAAGCAACGCTTACATAATCTAAAATAGGTGAAGTGCTGCCGCTAATAGTAATTGAACCTGGGCCATTAGTAATAGTTATATTAGTACCAGCTGTAATTGTAGCTATTACAGGATCTACGCCAGTGCTGCCAATTGGTATTTGTCCATTAGTTGCAGCAGCAAGAGATGTTAAACTACCAGTGGCATTCCCAATTTGTAGACAATGATTTGTTGTACCAGTTAAAGAAAAACCTATGGTATTTGCACCAGTACCTGTTGTAGTAATGTTATTACCACTAAATAAATTAATATTATTGGCAAAATCTGGTACGACTGGAATAGTGCCAGCACTTGGACTCAGTTTGGTTACTACCGTGCCTGGCGGGTAAACACCTCTATTTAAAACTCCACTTTGTGACATAATAACCCCTAAGTTTGTGAAGCATAAATTGTGGTTACATAAATATTGCCGCTAGTTGCTGCCACAACTCCTCTTATTACATAAATTTTTGAACCTGATGGTATCTCTAAAACACCAACTTGATTAGATTTATTAGTTGAGAGATCATATAAAACAAAACCATTAGCTACTACAACATCTATATTAGTTACACCGTCAAAAGATATAAAAACATCAATATCAGTAGTATTAGATATTTTTAATATTCTAATAGGATTTGCAAAAGAAGCACCAACTGCTGTATAAGTTAAATTAGCAATAGAACCAAATGCTAAAGTTCTTAAGGTTTCAAATTTTGCTCTCATTGAGCTTAATAAATTTCCCATAATTATCCTTATACGTAATAACCTGAAATAGAAATTGAGCCTACTCCAGCCACACCCTTAATAAAAACAGTAGAATTTACTGAAAATAAACATACTTGATTATTTGGTTGAGAATTAGCTTGAGCATTAAGTTCAAAAAAACTATTTGGGGCTATATATTCATGATCATCAATACCGTTATAACTAATAGTTATTGCTGTAGTAGCATCGTTTACTATTCGAATATAGAATAATGCTTTTTCAATAACTACGTCAGCTACAGCAGCATAAGCAGCAGGAATAGCAACAGAATTAACAATAGTAAGATCAATAGCTTTAACTGAATTTTGTGCCATTATTCTACCACTTCAGTTTTTATTGGTTTTACTTGTTCAATAGCTCTTTTGCTTTCTTTATGAACTTCTTCAAGCACTTCATAAGCCGCATCAATAGAGTCTCCCCATGTTGTACCATTTGGGATAAGAAAGCTAAAAACATATTCTTTGCCTTCTTTACTTGTTTTTTTGATCTGAATACTGACGTAATGTAAAATTTCCATAAAATCCTAACTTAATATTGGTGTATAAAAATCATAGCGTTTTATATACTACAAGCAATATACAAAACGCTATGAGAAAGGAGTAACGAAGCTCAACTTTTTAAACTAGCTTTGTCTTACTATTAGATAATCAAAACTTCCAACATCTGTAATAGTTGCAGTCACACCATCATCATCAAAAGAACTTACAACAAAGCTAACTCCAGCATTTATAACATAAGTTAAATTACCTATAACTGCTCCACCAGTAGTTCTACGAGAAATAAATATTCTGTCATTTGCTGCAATATTAGTATTTAAAACAGTAGCAACACCAGCTATTAAAGTAGCTTGACCAATAGTATCAGTGGCTGCTCCACCGTTTATAGTTAACCCTTTACCAGCTGTAGCAATAACTAAATCACTGTTGACGTTTGTTACTGAACCAGCAGTAGCAGAGCCAAGAGTTAAAGTTTTAGCTGCTGCACCAGTAGCAATATTTACTGCCGCAACTGCTGCATCAGCAGAGATATTAACATTTCCAGCAGTTTGAGTTAATGCACCAGTAACTATTAAAGATGTAAATACACCAGCTCCACCACCAGCTACAATCTGAATCCATTGAGCCAAGCCCGCACTGTTTTTGTTAAACATATAAGCAAGATTGTTAGTTTGATCAACCCATACTTGACCAGCTATACCTCTATCAGATGTAAGAGGAGCACGATTAGTAACAATAGGATCTAAAAATTGGTTACTTTGAGGACTAGGATAACCATACAAAGAATTAGCACGAGAAACTTTAACTGACATAAAAACTCCAACAAAATAAAACTAACACTATATTATATTTTTTATTTGACAATCATTGGTTAAAAAGTTAACATGTTAACATAATGTAATTAGATAGGTTTAAAATGTTAAGCAAAAAACAAATGGATATACAGTTTGATATATTGGGTCATAAATTACATGAAATCAATAATCAAATTAAAGTTTTAGAAGAGCAAAAAGAAATAATAATAAAAGACTTACGTTTATTGATAGATAACAATAGTTATACAACTGCTAATTTTGTATATATAAAAGAGTTTAGAAAAGCGGCAATAGATTATAAAGCCTTAGCAGAAGTTTTTGACGTAGAACAATTTAGAAAAAAAGAACAGGTGTTATATTGGATATTCAAGAAAAACCACTCAGAATAAGACATATGTTAGCAACTGAAGTTAGTCCTGAAACTCATAAAGAAATAAAAATGTTAGCAGCCAAAAGAAACATGACTATGAATCTTTGGCTGAATAACGCTATTATTAAGGCAATTAGAGAAGACACAAAATACGATATATAAAAGGGGACTTTTTGTCCCCTGATTTATTTATTTAATAAAAATAATGCTTTTATTGCATTTTTTGCTGCTTTTAAATTTTGAACTGAAGGTTTTTCTACTTGTTTATTTAACGTATCTAAAAAATTAGAATAAGCTTCAGGATTTGTTTTTTCTAGCGCTACAAGTTTATTTAAAGTTTTTTGATTACCTTTATATAATGATTTACCAATTTTGGTAGCAATTCCTGCTCCTTTTCCAAAAAATGCTGCAATTCCACCAGCAATACCATATTCTTTAAGTTCTTTTACAAGCCCACCATCTTTATCTATAGCTTTTATTGTTGCTTCAAAATTTGATTTATTTAAATCAAAGTTGTTTTGTAATTCTTTTTTTCCAACTTTAATTTCATCTTTTAAAATAGAAAGATTTTTCTTGCTGTATTCATTTTTAAATGCTGCATAATCTTTATTGATTGGTGTAATTGCTTCTAAATATTCAGGATTTGCATTATTATTAATTGTATTTTTTATTGCATCTTGAACATTGTATATATAATCTCTTTGACTATATGGTGCTTTTTCTGCTAAATTTCCTAAGATTTTTTTAGCTTTTACTAACCCTTCAATATCGTTATAATTAACATTTTCAATTATTTGATCAACTTGTTTATTTTGTTGACCAAGGTTACTAGCTTCATTATTTATATTTAATAATTCTTGTTTCAATTTATTAGCTGATTCTTTTGAAAGTTTTTTATCTACTTTTAGTAACTTATCAGCTTTTTCATATCTAGAACTAAATTCTTTTTGTTTAGGAGCTTCAGCTTTTTTAAATTCTAATAAATTTTTATCCAACTTATTTTTTTCTGCTTCTAATTTTGCTGGTGCTTTTATTTCTTTTTCTATTTCTATTGGAACCTGTTCTTTTATAAATTGTTTTTTAGTTAAATACTGACTAACTTTTGAAGCAGCTTTTGCACCAGTTTTTGCACCATAATATCCACCAAGAAGCTCACCAATTACTTCTCCGATATCTTTTCCTCTTTGGTCATCAACTAACCCGCCTACAGAACCAAATGTTTTTTCAAGAACTTTACTACCAATAGTAGCTCCTAAAGCCATTGCAATTCCTGCGGGACCACTAGCAACAATACTTCCAATGATTGTTAGTGGCACACCGTAATCTCTTAATACTTTTGTCATAAAATCAGGGTTTTCAATTTGTTTGTCTGTTAAACCAATTTTTTTAAAAATTTTATTGGCTTCATCTGAAGTTGGTAATAAAGATGACCTTACATAGTCAAAACTTTTTTTAAAGTCTCCTTCTGGGATATATTTAGTAATTTTATTAAGTTTATTACCAAGAGATGACACAGTAGGTTCTATAATTTGGGCTGCTGATTGACCTATTGGTTTAATAACATTTTCAAAAACATTTCCTTGACCCCTTGCGCTTGCAAGAAATTCTTCAAGTGTTTCTCCTGGCCGCCTTGATCTCATTTGCTCTGACTGTGGTATTTGCTCTGACTGTGGCATTTGTTGAGGTTGCATTTGCTCTGACTGTGACATTTGTTGAGGTTGCATTTGTTCTGGTTGCAATTGATCAACTTGCATTTGTTGTGATTGCTGTGGTTGATTCAAATAAGCATCAACTTCATCATTTAATTGAGACAAGCTTATATTTGGATTATTACTAAATACTTCTCGTTTTATTTTAGAATTTTGTATAACTTGGTCATTTAATGCTACAAGCGAATTAACCAATGATTTAACTTGATCTTCATTCATTTGTAATACATCTGGAAACTGTGCTAAATAAGCATCTAATTGTTGATTTGAAATCTTGCCTACAAATTGTTTTCTGATATCTTCAATAAATTTTGCTTTATTTTTTACAGCATCAGTAGCGTTAGTAGATTGTGTATAAGTAAAAAAAGATCCTATATAAGGAATTTTTTTGCCAACTTCAGCAATACGATCATAAAAGTTTATACCTTTAGATTGAGTTACCATCTGCTTTAATCTATTATTAACTTTTTCAGCTGCTTTAGCTTCTTCTACTGCTGGTTGAATATTTTCTTTATAAAAAAGATTAGAATCTTTAGCTTGTTGACGAGATAAAGTTAACTTATTAGCTTCTTCTTTAGCAAGTGCTGATCTTTCTTTTTGCTGTATCATTTGACTTTGATAAGGACTCAATGGGCTTTGAAATAAATTCCCACCTTGTCCAGCTAAAACACCTAATCCACCTTGTTGTTGTCCAGCACCTAAAACACCTTGTCCTGGCAAATTTTGTAAAATAGCAAAACGTTCTTTCTCTGGCAAACTCATTAGTTTATTTGCAAGATCTTGATTTCCACCAACAAAAGGAGCTAAAGCTTGAGCTTGTTTTGCTTGTTGCATTTGTTGAAGCTTCATTTGAGCCAAAGATTGCAAACCTGAACCCAACCCTGTTCCAAGAGCAGAACCTAAACCAGCACTGGTTCCACCAAGATTTAAAAAGTTTATTCCATCAGCCATGATTAATATCCTCCAAGATTAAGATATCCGCTATTAAGACCAAACTGTCTGCCATAATCTGTTCCAGAACCATATGATGGAGCTGAGCCATATTGACTCATAGAATTTTGACCTCCACCAAACAGTGAACTAAGACCGCTTCCAGCTGCTCCACCTGCTACTGCTCCAGCTGGACCACCAAACATTCCGCCTAAAAGTGTTCCGCCAGTTTGCAAAAGAGCGGGAAGAAGACTACTTAAGAATCCTCCTTGACCTTGTTGCATATAATTTTGATATTGAGGCGAAAGTTGAGACCTAGGACTTAATCCATATCCTAATTGTTGCAACGCTGTATTTTGGCTTTGTTGACCATATTGTGCTTGCATTGCCGCAAGCATTTGTTCAAGACCTGCTCCACTTTGACCAAGTTGAGATGCAAAAGAAGGAGATGACAAAGCATTACTACCCATAGAAGTAAATCGTTCTGCAATTCCAGGAACGGTTTGTTGTTCAAATTGAGTTCTGGCTTGTTGAGCTATTGGTTGAAATCCAGCATATGGATCTTCTAGACCTGCTTTACCTCTAGATAATAAATAATTTAATATAGCTTCTTGATTTTTATTATATATTGGTGTTTGTTGCATTTTGTTTGGTACTTGAGCAATTTTTGGCCCACTTCCCATAAAAAATTCTTTTACTGCCATAATAATCCTTTGTTTTTAGTTTTTAACATATTCTAATATTACATAAGCATCAGTAAAGACCACACCTGTAGTGTTATTAATTACTACCTGTGTAGCAGTAACATTTACAGCCAAATTAACATCAGGTAATGGATAATATAAAAGATTAACAGTATCAGATGCCGCACCATATATTTTAGTAAATTTCCAATCTGCTGTAGGCACAAGATCATGATTAGTATTTGTTACACCTGCTGGCAATGCACCAATATTAATTATCTTTCTAAACCCAGATCTTAAATCCTGCGTGTTTGTAGAATTAGGATTAAAATAAAGCTGTGAAGTTATAAACTCTTCTTCTACATAATAACTACTTTCTTTAAGATTTAAGGCTAAAGAAATTCTATTAAGATTTAAAGACAATCTAACAATCAATTCTTTAAATTGCGGACTCGAAGGATCGATATTTTCTAAAATACCTATTTCATAAATATCTGTAGTAGGTATGAATAATCCAGCATCTAATTTTTGACTTGGTA
>Ga0315288_10004372_pt1 | contig 17957 bp, 13 predicted proteins | sample YL17G11_20_MG_FD_203454 | JGI IMG/M metagenome (GOLD analysis project Ga0315288, IMG submission 203454) | Sediment microbial communities from Yellowstone Lake, YNP, Wyoming, USA - YL17G11_20 | ecosystem: Environmental > Aquatic > Freshwater > Lake > Sediment | place: USA: Wyoming | collected... | reverse complement strand
GGTTAAGGTATTCAATATTTATTGGGTCATTCATTATGACGGAGGAGATATGAAATGAAACGGAATTCGTTAATCTTAGTTTGGCTGATGCTCTGTGGATTGCTTTTCTTCAGTAGATTCACTTTGCTCACTACAAGCCAGAGTTGGGCAGCATGTCCTCAGGACCCTAAGGATAACGGTTTATGCGATACCTTGTATGTGGAGATTTTTCCAGATGACCGATGGTTTGACCTGCCCGGCCCAAATTTCGTTCGTTTTCCTATTTATGTGACACATGATATCCCAAGTTCCCAGCTAGATTCCATCGCAGGTTTCATGCTACCAATGTGCTACGAGCATAGCAATGCAAGCGAATACTGTAGTTTGAGCAGCTATTGGAATAATCTCACATTGGCTGGACCTACGCTTTCCAGGAGCATTTTCCGTTCCCTAGGTTCTGATACTTCATGGATGAAGAAACTTTATGATGATCCAGATGGGCCGTATGACTGGGCTAACAAGATTCTGAACCTGAATGGTACCTCTCATTTCTGGTTCTCTCTAATTCCCACCACCCAACCACTTTTTGGAGAAGGTAGCAGAATTCTTTTAGCAACCATGACCTTCAAACTCGAGGATACTACAACAATATGCGTTGACAGTTGCCATTGGCCTCCTGGGAGTCGTTTTGCTTTTGCCAGAATGGATGCAGTGACTTATATTCCCAGGCTCTCCATGCCATGCGGGACGGTTGAAGCTCATTGTGGAGACTCCAATGGAGATAGGAAAATAGACTTATCTGATTTAGTTTACCTGATCAACTATCTATATAAGACTGGAGAACCTCCGGTTCCCTTATGCCGTGGTGATGCTAATTGTGATGGTGGAAGGGACTTAGTGGACGTAATTGTTCTGATTAATTTTTTGTATAAAGGTGGCTCTCCACTCTGTTTGGAATGTTGTGCTGGTGGCCCGTAGAGAGTTCTAAGAAAGCGGACATGACCTGTTAGGGCTCATTATTGCCCACATCTTGAGGGTCGTCGTTCTTCGCTTCGCCCTGCACCGGCCTGGTGCAGGGCGTAACGAAGAATCTCGATTTCAATCCTCATTCCCGCTACTCGTGGGTAATAGTTAGCTATTAGGGCGGGGATTCAACCCCCGGAGCCCCAACAGAATAATGCCCCTCCCTTTGTTTGGGTTGGGGGCATTTTTTTATTTGCATATTTTCGATTTTCTTATATTTTCTACGATTGAGCAAGCTAAGGGAGTTCCCGTATGGATTACCAAAGGCTAACGCCTTAACTCCTATGGGAGCAGACGTTAAACCCTGCCCTCGATTAGAAAAGCTAAAGATTGCAGAAAAACTACCCATAAGTCAATAACAGTTTTCGTATGTTCGAAATTTCACCCAAATCATCCGTGAAAATCTCGAAAAGCAATTTGGGTCTATATCTGTCGTTGGTCCTCATAGTGGTTTTGTTCATCACCGGGATATTTGACGCCATCTCCAAATCGTGGACCGGTGATGATGCCTTCATTTCTTTCAGGTATGCCAAAAACTTAGTCGTAGGGAAGGGGCTGGTCTATAATGAAGGTGAGAGGGTCGAGGGCTACACAAATTTCTTGTGGACCATGCTCATCGCTTTGGGCATGAAACTTAATATGGATCCTATAAAGTTCACCGACGCTTTGGGAATACTATGTTTTACGCCGACCATTCTCACCTTTATCTATGTTAGTTGGCGTCTTTTTGGCACTCAGAATCCTTTTGGAGTTTTCATTCCCCTGACTGCTCTGTGCTTATTAGCTCATCCGGACTTCAAAATATTCGCCACCGGGGGACTGGAAACTTCACTTTATACCTTTCTGGTAAGTATAGGATTTGCAGGCTTAATATTCTCCGAAAACAAATATAGTTACCTTCTAACTGGATTGATATTTGTATTGGCTATGATGACCCGACCGGACGGTTTCGTATTTTATTTCCTCTCTCTTTTCTTTTTGATCTTGACCGCTTCACCTATACGGAAGAGAATCTTATACTTTTTAGCCCCGTTAATCATTGTGTTTATACCATACTTTATCTTTCGACTTCTATATTATCACTATCCGTTACCGAACACTTATTATGCCAGATCTGCCTACTTATCCTGGTGGAGTCAGGGACTGAAGTATTTGTTTCTTTATCTTAAAGCATATTATGTTTTGCTATTGTTACCGGTATTAGGTGTGATCGCCATGGTCAAGAATAAGGACCTCTTTAGGAGATTAACTAAATTCCCGCTTCACTTTGACCGAATACAAAATTCAGTTTTCTTGAGCATTCTATTTTCTGTGGTTTTTTCAATTTACGTGATTCGGGTCGGTGGTGATTTTATGTTTGCGCGTTTTTTCATACCGATAACTCCCCTTTTGTATTTTTTGATGGAGACTTTTGCTTTTAGGGTTCTAAATAAAAAATACTTAATCCCGTTCGCCGCGATAATCTGTCTTTCCACCTATTTTTACTGGTATCCACAGGAGATCAAATCGCTATCCAATAAAATAGTAGACGAAAGATACTTCTATCCGAAGTCGAGGATAGAGGAAGCCAAAGAGAAAGGGGGGATTCTCAAGAGATATTTGAAAGGCACCGACGCCAAAGTGGTAATATTCGGCTCTCAAGCCATGTTGGCATATTATGCCGAGTTCCCAACGGTCATAGAAGGAGAGAGCGGGTTAACCGACGAATATATAGCCCATTTACCCGTCAAGGAGCGGACCAGACCTGGTCACGAGAAATTAGCTCCCATGGATTATGTATTCAAAAGGGGAGTCAATTTTGTATTTGCTTTCGGACTGTGGAATCCTCCGCTGCCCACTGATTTTAGAGACATTCGTTTTGGTGAGATCCGGGGAGGCATTATCGTTTACAATCGGGATATAATGAATAAACTGAAAACCTACGATGAAATTAAATTCGTGGATTTTGAGAAATTTCTCGACAACTATATCCAGGAAATACCGTCTGCTCCCCGATCTTACCTTCTCACCGACTATAATTTTTTCAAAGATTACTATTTCAATCACAACTCGGACCCGATTCGACAGAACGCTTTCATCAGCGTGTTGGGGAATGAAGGAAATTAAAAATTGAAAAAGCAAAATTCAAGAATATAAAAAACGACCATTTCCCTCTCCCCTTTGGGGAGATTCGTATGCATGCTTCGCAGGGCAGGGTGAGGGGGAACAAACAACGGGAAAATGTAAAAAGCAAAATTCAAAATTAAAAATATCTGCTAATCCCAAATTCAACTGGGATTAAGTCGAGTGTGAAAAAACCTGCAAAGTATATTGACACCTAAAGGACTTAAATTTGGATTTAGAAAAGAAGTTTAAAATCGTATTGATGATTTTAGTGGGGGTGATCGCCTTTGGAACTGCGGGGTATGTTCTCATAGAGAGATGGTCCCCTTTAGACGCCCTTTACATGACCGTGATCACCCTTTCCACGGTAGGATTCGGAGAGGTCTATCCCCTTTCATCTTCGGGAAAGATATTCACCATGATCTTGGTCGTAATGGGAGTAAGCGGGGTGGCTTATACTTTAAGCGTGATAGGACAGATGATCGTGGAAGGAGAGATAAAAAAACTCTTAGGGAGAAGAAAAATGCAGAAAGGTTTGAAGGAACTGAAGGATCATTATATCGTGTGCGGATTCGGCAGGGTAGGAAGGAGAATAGCTCAAGAACTATGTGCCCGTAAAGTCCCCTTTGTAGTTATTGATAAAGATCCGCAGAAAACCGAGCAGGCAGAGACGGATTGTTTTCTTTTTGTACAAGGAGACTCCACCAATGATCAAACGCTGGTTGATGCGGGGGTAAAGAGAGCTAAAGGTCTTATAACCGCACTGATGAATGAGGCGGATAACGTTTTCATTGTTCTTTCCGCGCGCCAGCTCAATCCCGATCTTTTCATCACCGCTCGGGCAGAGTCGGATGAGGCGGAAAAAAAGCTTTTGCGCGCTGGCGCGAATAAGGTGGTCTCCCCGCATAAGATTGGTGGAATCAGAATGGCGCTCACTGCTTTGAGACCCAATCTGGTTGATTTTATGAACGTGGTCACCTTTGACCAGGACACTAACCTTTCCATCGAAGAGATACTGATAAAGCCAGGGTCACCATTGATTCATACCACTCTCAAAGTTTGTCCCATACGGCATGAGCTGGGGATCATGGTGGTTGGTATAAAAAAGGTGGGAAAGGATGTATTCTTAAATCCTTCGCTAGAAACCGAGATCGAAGCGGGAGACATATTGATCGTGATCGGAGAGAGGATAAGCTTAGAGAAGCTCGAAGAGTTGACCAGCGGATGAAAAATCCAAAACCAGCCTCCTCCCCAAAAGGGGAAGGGATGAGTTTTTCCTCCCATATGGGAGGATTAAGGTGAGGGGATTAAACAGAGCAAAACAAAATTTTTGGCACTTGTATTGAGAAAGGGAACTAACCATGTCGGAATTACGATTGAACCGAGCAACTAAGGAGTGGATCATCCTAGCCACCGAAAGAGCCAAAAGACCCAATCAGTTCCAGATGGAGACTCCAAAGGAAAAACTTCCTCCCTATGATCCCTCCTGCCCCTTTTGTCCGGGAAATGAGAAGCAAACTCCCCCTGAAGTTTATGCAGTTAGAGAAAAAGACTCCGGACCAAATCAGCCCGGTTGGAAAATAAGAGTGGTGCCCAATAAATACCCGGCGCTCAAACCAGCGGAGAAGATAGCAAAGATTACCGGCTTGTTTTTCAAAACCACCTCCGGTGTGGGAGAACACGAGGTGATCATAGAAACTCCCCAGCATGACAAAAACTTTGCCACTTTGAGCTTAAAGCAAGCAAAAGAAATATGTCTGGTTTGCTGGAGAAGATATTTAGCTTTGGAAAAAGATAGAAGGATCAAGTTGATAATGATTTTTCGAAATCACGGACTTTCCGCCGGAACGTCCTTGAGACATCCTCACATTCAATTGATAGCCCTACCCTTAGTCCCCGCCAACATAAGACATCTTCTGGAGGAAGCCATGAGATACTATGACGATCACGGCAGCTGCGTCTTCTGTGACATGATGAAGGAGGAGTTGAAAGCAAAAAAGAGGATAGTTATGGAGAATGAAAGATTTGTGGCTTTTCATCCTTTTGCTTCTCAATCCCCTTTTGAAACCTGGATCGTCCCCAAAAAGCACAACGCCTGTTTCGGCAACATAACCCAAGATGAGGTGAGGTCGATGGCTTTTGTGCTCCAGAAGATTTTAAGAAAGATATATGACCAGCTGAACAATCCCGATTACAATCTCATAATCCGCACCGCCCCTATCAAGGATGCTCAGGAGGATTATTACCATTGGTATATTCAGATTCTTCCTCGTTTAACCACTCCGGCTGGTTTTGAGTTAGGCTCCGGAGTCTATATCAATACCAGCTTGCCAGAAGAAACTGCGAAGTTTATGAGGAAGTAGAAAATGTCCGCAGTCGGCTGACCGCAGTCCGCCGCTAAAAAGGGAAAAGGAGTAAATAGTAAAGGGTTTTGCGTAGCGGAGCCTTTACTTTTGTCCTGAGCGAAGTCGAAGGACGGCTCCGTGAAGAGGCATAAAACCTCTGCTACGCGATTTAAAAGGTTTTGCGGTGGACGGCGGACTGCCGACGGCGGACAATAAACCTCTCCCCCTTTGTCCCCCTATCCTTAATTAAGGAGAGGTGTTCACCCTGCCCTTCGGTCCTGAGACCTCAGGGTCGAAGGAAAGGGATTCACCCTGAAGGGGATCCAAGGGGTGAGGTAAAAGAAACGGACAGAAACTCAAATGTTTTCACCTTCAGAAGACCAAATCACCATCGAAGAGAAATTAAGCTCCACCGAGATTAAGTTTGAAAAATGGCGAAAGACTATAGGATTGTTTTTAGGTCCTCTGGTTTTCATCATTCTCCTTTTTCTCCCTTTTTCGAATTTATCCTCACCGGCACATAAGCTTTTAGCCATACTAGGTCTGGTTGTAACCTTCTGGGTGACTGAGCCAATTCCCATTCCTATCACTGCTCTTTTGGGAGCATTGATGTGTGTAATTTTAGGGGTGGGGTCAGACAAAGATGTCTTAGCTCCGTTTGCCGATCCCATAGTTTTCCTATTCATTGGAAGCTTTATCTTAGCTGAGGCTATGAAGGTTCACCGGCTGGATCGGCGATTTGCTTACGCTATTCTTTCCCTATCCTGGGTGGGAAACAGCTCTAATCGGTTATTATTTGCCATGGGACTGGCATGCGCTTTTGTATCCATGTGGATTTCTAACACTGCCACCACTGCCATGTTTTTCCCCATCGCCTTGGGAATACTAAAAGCGTTAGAGGAGATAGATGAGAAAACGAAATTCAAAAACCTGAGCACCGGAATGATGCTTCTGGTGGCTTATGCCGCATCGGTGGGTGGGATTGCCACACCGGTGGGTACTCCGCCCAATCTTATCGGCATAGGAATGATAGATCGCATCTTGGGAAATAAAATTTCTTTCTTCCAATGGATAAGTTTTGCCCTGCCCATAACCGTGATAATGTTTCTGGTTCTTTTCTTTCTGATAATAATTTTGCACCCTCCAGAAAAGAAAAAGCTTTCAGGGATTCGGGAATATATAAAGGAAAAGAAGAAAGGATTGGGCAAGTGGAAACGTGGAGAAAAAAATGCGCTGTTGGCTTTTCTGATTGCTGTTACACTGTGGATTTTGCCTGGTTTGTTTGCAGTCCTGGGGATAGGATTTTCCCAACATCAAGCGTTTTTCAAATCTCATTTGCCCGAAGGGATAGTCGCACTAATAGCGGCTTGCCTTTTGTTTTTCCTGCCGGTCAATTGGAAAGAAAGAGAGTTTACTTTGAGCTGGAAACAAGCGGTCAATATTGATTGGGGAACTATAATCCTGTTTGGAGGGGGACTAACTTTGGGAAGCTTGATGTTTTCCACCAAGCTGGCGGATGCCATTGGGTCAACCCTTTTGGGCATAACCGGTGCCAGCTCTCAATGGGGGATTACTTTTCTTGCGATTTTTTTGGGAATATTAATGAGCGAGACCACTTCCAATACCGCATCCGCCAACATGGTGATTCCGGTGATGATCGCCATTTCCCAGACATCGGGAACAAGTCCGATTCCTCCTGCCTTGGGTGCCTGTCTTGGCGCCAGCTTTGGATTCATGTTACCTGTCTCCACCCCACCCAACGCCATAGTCTACAGCTCCGGACGAATCCCCATCACCCGGATGATCAAAACCGGAATATTATTTGACCTAACCGGTTTGATCCTCATCTGGCTCGGTTTAAGAATTCTATGTCCGCTTTTAGGATTGATGTGAGAGATCGTCCGCAGTCCGCCGACCGTTGTCCGCCGCTAAAAAGAGTCAAGAGTTACGCGTAGCGGAGCCTTTACTTTTGTCCTGAGCGAAGTCGAAGGATGGCTCCGAGCAGAGGCGTAAAGCCTCTGCTACGCGGTTTATGTATTTATTACTGACAGCGGACATTTTGGCTCCGCCCAGAGGCATAAAGCCTCTGCTACGCGTTTTAAGGTTTTGCGGCGGACAGCGGATTCATCCTGAACGGATTCACCGTGAACGGACTGCCGACGGCGGACATCTTATATTTATTTGAATCCACCATAACGTCTTTCTCGTATACTTTTATGGATAATAAACCGAGGAGATTCTTATGGAGAAAAAACTTTATCGTTCTCGAGCCAATTCAATGATAGCGGGGATATGTGGAGGGCTGGGAGAATATCTAAACGTTGATCCCACCATTTTGCGAGTGGTGGCGGTGCTTTTAATTTTTGCGGATGGCATCGGGCTTTTGGCTTATTTGGTCGGGTGGATAATCATTCCTCGCCGTCCGATGATGGAAGCAGAAGTGATTACCGTGGAAAAATCAAAATTAAGTATACTTTTGCCGGGATTAGCTCTCATCGTGGTGGGCTTAATCTTTCTTTTGAACAATCTTTTTCCCTGGTTCAGGTTAGGCTATCTCTGGCCCGTGATATTGATCGCTGTCGGTATCGCCTTGTTGCTTAAACCTCAAAAAAGGGAGAGTCCTCCAGAATAGTAAAGGAATTCGCGACATCGAGACCGGCAGTCGAGATTCGAGCCTTACGAAAAGGAGATTTCAGCATGAATATCAGAAGAATCAGAAACGGAGTCATACTTGTATCTGCGGGAGTGGTTCTGCTTATGAATACCACCGACCATCTTCCTTGGACGGTATGGATGAATATTTTTTCTTTATGGCCTATTGTTTTGGTGGCTATCGGAATTGAGCTACTATTCAAAAGAACAAAACTGGCGTTTCTGGCGATACTGTCACCCCTTTTGTTTCTTACGGCCATCTTGGGACCAGCTTTCTTTTTTGAAACAGACTTCGGCAGAATGCATCGAACCAGTGAAACGTATCTTTGGAGTCAGGATTTAGATTCCGCTTTAACCAAGGCTACTGCCATAATCCAGCTAAAAGCCGGGGATCTGAAGCTATCATCCGGCACGGACAAGTTGATCTCTGCGGAATTGGATTATAGGGATAGAAAACCCCTGGTTTCCTATGAACGTTCAAACACAGACAGCTCGGCTACGGTAGAGATAAAAGATAGTGGGAGAACACGGCGGGGATGGAGCTTAAGCAATGGATGTTTTTGGGGTGGATGGGAAAAGAAGAACTGGGAAATCAGACTAACCAATAGTATTCCGATTGACTTAAGAGTCGACACCAAAGCCGGCAAGACCACTCTGGACCTTTCTGATCTCAAGATAAATGATTTCGATCTTGTGGCAAAAGCCTCCACCCTTGACATCAAAATCGGAAATCTGGTAAATGTAGTGACTGGTACAATTGAAGCCAAAGCCACCAAGCTATCTATCTCTTTGCCGGAGGACATGGGTCTAAGAATTGAGAATCACGCCAAATTAAGCTCCACCAGCTTTTCTTGGATTACTTTAAAAGAAAGAGATGACGTTTTTGAGACTCCGGATTTTGACCAAGCTACTCGAAAACTAACTTTACACGTGGACGGCTCCGCCATAAAACTGAAGATAAATAAATACCAGCGAAGTGAAGGTATCTAAAGCAGGTCATCTCATCCTGTATTCGATTCGGTTTTTGTGCCTGCCAGGCTCTTAAGAGTGCATATGCATTCCTTGACATAGCAGGTTTTACCCCGTCGGGTTGGGGGGACCCGATGGGTATAGAATGACTTCACCCCCTTCAGTCCCCCTCTCCTTTTTGAGACTGTGTCATAATTCGGTTTTTTGTAGCCGCAGACTTTAGTCTGCGATTTGCATCCATATGGACGGCTGCAAAATTTTTACATCTCTTCCATTGTCCCCCTCTCCTTGCTAAGGAGAGGGGTTCACCCTGAAAGGATTCACCCTGAAGGGGACAAAGGGGGTGAGGTTATAGCCAGGGCAGATATTTCTCTAACTCATACTTGCTCACGTGAATCCGATACTGATCCCATTCCACTTTTTTGTTGGCAACTAAGGATTGGAAAATATGCTCGCCTAAGATTTCCCTCGCCAGCTGGCTTTTCTCAAATTCCGAGATAGCTTCCTCCAGAGTCCCCGGCAGGCAATCAATATTCAACTCTTTCCTTTCCTTCTCAGACAAGCCGTAAATGTCCATTTCCACGGGTGATGGAGGCTCCAGCTTTTCCTCTATCCCTTTCAAACCAGCTCCCAGCATCAAGGCAAATGCTAAGTATGGATTGCAAGCGGGATCGGGAGATCTAAGCTCAATCCGGGTGGCTTTCTCTTTACCGGGTTTGTATTCCGGTATACGAACCAAAGCAGAGCGATTGCGAGTTCCCCAACAGATGTAAACCGGTGCCTCATATCCGGGGACTAAACGTTTGTATGAGTTGACCCACTGACTTAAAACCAAGCATATCTCTTTAACGTAACGGAAAAGCCCTCCGATGTAATGCTTAGCCTCTTTGGAAAGATGATATCTCGTCTCCTGTGGATCAAAGAATATATTTCTATTGTCATGGAACAGAGACTGATGAGTGTGCATGCCGGAGCCATTTTCTCCAAAAATCGGCTTGGGCATGAAGGTGGCATAGTATCCCTCCCTTAGAGCTATCTCTTTAACAGTCAAACGATAGAACATGACGAAATCCGCCATGATCAGAGCTTCCTGGTATCGAAGATCGATCTCGTGCTGAGAGGGCGCCACCTCATGATGAGTGCACTCCACTGGAATGCCCATAGTTTCTAAAGCAGTGGCAGCCATCTTTCGCATTCTGGTTCCAGGGCTTACCGTGCTGTAATCGAAATATCCCCCCCGATCCAAAGGAGTGGGGTCTTCCTTTTTTGTAAAATAGAAATATTCGATCTCCGGTCCGCAATGAAAGCTCCATCCTTTATCCGCCACCTTCGCCAGCACCTTACGCAGAACGTAACGCGGATCACCCACAAAAGGGCTGCGGTCAGGGTTCAGCACGTCGCAGATGAGTAAAGCTACCTTTTCGTCATTCACCGACCAAGGCAGAATGCGAAAGGTTTTCAGATCGGGCATAGCCACCAAGTCACTTTCATGAATGCGAACAAACCCCTCCACCGAGGATCCATCGAATCCTTGCCCCTCATCCAGCACGTGCTCTATCTCGCCCCGGGTGATGGACATTCCCTTCAATTGTCCTAGAATGTCCGTGAACCACAGGCGGATGTATTTCACCTTGTTCTCATCAATTAAAGCTAAAACTTCGTCTTTAGTCTTAGGCATAAATGTTTACCTCGTTTATAAAAAGTAAAGGTTAACAAAATGATTTCGTGAAAAACATTTCATATTGTCATTGCGGGCTCGAAGGGCGAAGCAATCTTGTTTTTTTGGGGGGATTGCTTCGTCGCTTCGCTCCCCGCAATGACACTCGCCTCTCAATGATCGGGCGGGGGCTTTCCCTGAAAGCTTGTTTTGAAGGGTTAAATCCCCACCCGAACAAGGGAAGAAATTATACATCATAATAAAGTGACATCTCATAAGGATGGGGTCTGTTTCTCACTTCGTTGTATTCATGGTTTAACTTGTAATCAATCCAAACCTCAAGAATGTCCTCAGTGAACACTCCTCCATGAAGCAGAAACTGGTGATCCTTCTTCAAAGCATCTAAAGCTTCTTTTAAGGTAGCGGGAATGGATTTGATTTTATCTCTTTCCTTCGGAGGCAAGGTAAAAACGTTTTCATCTATCGGACCAAACCCCGCTTTGGTGGGATTTATTTTCTTTCTGATCCCGTCAATTCCTGCCATCAGCTGAGCGGCTAAGGCTAAATACACGTTGCAGGTGCCATCGGGAGGCCTGAATTCCATTCTTTTCTCTTTTGGTTTCTGGGCATACTTGGGAATGCGAATGGCCGCACTGCGATTAGCCAAAGAGAAAAACAGCTTTACCGGCGCTTCGAATCCGGGAACCAGCCTTTTGAAGGAATTGGTGCTGGGGTTGGTTAAGGCTAAAAGCGCGTTTCCGTGAGTCAAAAGCCCACCAATGTAATATAAAGCTATCTGACTTAAGCCGGCATAACCCTTCTTGTCATAAAACAAAGGCTTCCCCTTTTTAAAAAGATGCTGGTGAAAATGCATTCCGTTTCCCGCCTCATTATACAAAGGCTTGGGCATGAAAGTGACCGTATGGTTGTGCTTTCTTGCCACCATTTTGACAACATACTTGACCCACATGGTTATATCCCCCATGTTGGTCAGGGTATCGTCCAGTATCTCTATCTCCGATTGACCGGGACCTCCCACCTCATGGTGATGATACCTCACCGGTATTCCCCCTTCCTCGATAGTCCGGACCATTTTTGCACGTATATCAAAAAGATCATCCAAAGGAGGGATGGCATGATACCCTCCGTGGGATGGAATCTTGTGACCCAAATTTTTTCCTTCCCTCAAGCCGGAATTCCAGTCTGCTTCGCTGGAGTCTATAATGTATGAAGCCATGTTTATGTCATTTTTGTAGCTGATGCTGTCGAAGATGTAGAACTCAAATTCGGTGGACCAAAGACTCCGGTCCGCAATGCCGGTTTGAGTCAGATATTGTTCCGCTTTTCTGGCAACATTTCTCGGCTCTCTTTTATATAGTTTGAATGTATCCGCTTCTGCCGAGCTACAGATGAAGCTCAAGGTGGGCATGTCCCAGAATGGATCCAATCTGGCGGTCTTGGTGTCCGGAAGCAAAACCATGTCACCCGACTCCACTGACTTGAATCCGGGAGTGGCGGATCCATCAAAGGGGATTCCTCTTTTGAACATATCCAGATTCAACTGGCTTCTGGGCAAGGAGAGGTGGTGCCATCTACCAATAAGGTCAATGAATTTTAAGTCGATCATCTCGATTCTTTTTGTCTGTGCAAATCTGATTACTTCCTTTGGATTTCTAAACAACTTCACCTCCATTTCAAGAATTTATGCAAGTCCGTCATTTTGAAAAAAACAAAACTAATACAAAAAAGAACAAAAGTCAATCAAAATAGGAGGACAAATGCAGGAAGGAAAAATGAAGGATTAGTAGGGCGGGTTGCGTTCCGACGGACGCCCGTCAGGGTGAAGCTACCCGACATCTGAAAGACCTGACCCACTCTTTCCCCCTCTCCACACTTGCGGTTCGACTTAGCTCACCGTCCTGAGCTTGTCGAAGGATGGAGAGGGGGATTAAGGGGGAGAGGTAACATGCCCTAAATCTTTCCAGAGTCTTTTGCAAAATGAGACACAGCTGTATCTATACCATTTATCCTGTGAACTCCAAAACCATTTTGTGTCATCTGGAACAGTTGATCACTTTTCTTGAGGTCAGATAGAATCTGTCCAAGATTTGCAGCTTTCTCTGTGGAGTCCAAAGGATAAACCACTTTCTGTTTTTGTGCAAATTCAAAATTCTGTGAGGCGAAAGTGCCGATTAAAGGAAACAAAACAAACATAGGTAAACCTAAGCCCACTGCCCAGTTGGTTCTTTCATGGGAAGCTGACACAAAGACATCCAGCCGGGGAAAAAGCTCAGTTGAACGCTGAGTATCTTCCTGTCTGGTCTTTCGAGTGACCAGCATCAGATCGAACTCTTTGTTCTCATATTGAATTTCTCCCTTATCTTCAATACAGATCTGATGCCGGTCTAACTCTCGACCTAACAAGAAGACTTTATTTTTCACCCATTCAAACTTCTGAGGATTTGTCCCGCAGAAAATGATCGCCTTCATCTTTTTTTCAATAACTGATTTAACACCGAGTATGATCTTCTCTATGTGCTCTTTGGGATAAGCTCCAGAAGTAAAAAATCCCACGGTCAAGGGCTGGTTTGATCTGATTCTCTCCAATCTCATCTGATAGGATAGCTCAGCATTCTCCACCAGTTGAGGCTCAATCATCAGTCCACAGACCAGAATGGATTCCTTTTCCACTCCCTGTGTAATCAGTTTTTCTTTGGTCTCATCCAGAGGAACCAATATTCTCTCTGCACCTCTGACAGCACATTCCTTCGGCGCGGCAATCTCCCCATGCACATACCAGACTCGACATACGTCTTTCAAAGCTTGAGCTATGATAGGATGATCCGCCAAACATATTCCTGAGAAGTTTTTATATGCTCGTTTCAAATCCCGTCCGAGAATTTTCATCACCAGTGAATCTTTTGGTGATCTTCTGCGCATTAAATTGTAAAATTTAGTTTGTAGTCCCCCTTTCCCACTTATCCGATAAAGCCGGGATAAAAATCTCCAGGAAAAAAGCGAGATACCTTTGCTTTCCTGAAAGACAGTCCGGCAAACCAAATCCGAATTTGGATCCATAGGATGGGGATATCTTTTCTTCAGGAGAAAAACTAAGCTGTCCAGGTAACTGGGATGACCTCGCCCAATATCAGAGTAAAGTGCAATGATGCTTTGGCTCTGAAGAAAATCGTCTTGGGAATGTTGTAATGTTTTGTCTCTCATCTATACTTAACAAATATAATCAATCCAAAAGAGTATAGATGAAAAATTCCGCAAATTCATTTGCTTACTTTTTGCTTAATCACCATATAAAGAAGGAGAAAGAAAGGCAAGGAAATGCTTTATTTAGGCAGGAGATTGAGTATTTTGATAAATCAATCAGATTCAACGGTAAGCGGTTCGGGCAGGGGTTCGATCCTTCAAGACAAGTTTTCAGAGTAAGCCCCCGCCCGAAATAGATTCTAACATGGATGAATGGTATACCGATTTTTGAGTATCCGGGTAAGTTGATGCCTGGATTAATAGAATATTAATGCTGGTGCTAAAGATATTAATCTTTGCCATGCCAACACCCGGGCACAGGGGGTGGACCTCCCTTGTAGAGATAGGCTATCAGGAAAACCACATCCCCCAGGTTGACTGCACAGTCTCCGTTGGCATCTCCGGCTTCGGGAATACATGGTGGATGTCCATTTTTGTAAACATAACTAATCAAGAAAGTGACGTCCCCCAAGTTGACTAAACTATCTGCATTAGCATCGCCGGGCACAGACCACCAGACAGTGAGACCGCCTAAATGGTATCTGAAAGGATCATCCCCATAACTACTATACAAACGCCCAAAAGTCGGATAAAAGTATGCGGTTCTATCGGTAGCCGAATCAGGAATACAGTGAGCATCTACCACAAATTTGAAAAGAGTTCGATAATTTGGCCAGGGTGTAATCAAACTATCTTTAGCCCAGGCTTTAACCCAAAGATATTTGCAATCAGGCAAAGTGGTATCACCTACCTGCCCACGACTCGCTAGCAAATTGAAACCTCGTTGACTGATCAACGAACCAACTGTATCAATCAAACATTCTCGCACCGGATAATGAACCCAATTAGAACCTATTAAAATGCTATCTTTTGAAATCTTGCCTGTATGAAAATCTATCAAATCTAAATTAGAAAACTTGATTAGGAAATTGAAACCACAGATGATCATTGGATTTTTCAAACGGACTTCCACCTCACCGTGATGACTTGGATAGGCGCTGGTATAAAGGATTTCTACGTCGGCGGTATCAGGATTGGGTAGAGAGGTAAGATCGGTCAAGTTCTGGTCAACCGGGTAATTATTGCTGGATGAAGGGAATAATAGCTTTGATCCCAAGAAAACGGTGTCCGCATTTGAAGGAATAGATTCACACCAGCCATCAATGCCTTTGATCCAATATAGATAACTGTGATTAACTCGAAGATCGCTGTCAGTATAAGCGTGTGGAGAAAAGGGTGGCACAGAACCGCAAAGACACCCATCGCAATAGATAGTAAAACCTATATCTTCGGATGGAGCTCCCCACTCTAAAGTAATACAATCGGGTCCACTTGGAAAGCCCACTAACGATGATGCAGGTGGAACGGAATCGGGACAAACGTAAATGGTGAAAACACTATCGCTAACGTCCCAAGGAAGCCCATCAGACGCATCAGAGACTTTTACTTTGCAGTTATGTTCAGTAACCGCAAAAGGAGGTAATACCCAGGGAAAATTCCCATCATTTGGAGTGCTGGTAGCAATCATTGTCCAATTTGCTCCTCCATCAGTAGAATATTGAAGCATTACATTGCCAGGAACACTGGGAAAATTCCAGATGATGTCGTGAATGCTTGCGGAGTTCCATTCTTCGCCGCCATTGGGTGATAAGACTGCGGGGCCATGGTACACAAAAGGATATTGGACGATGTCTGAGTTACGCCCATCAGAGCACCACCCAAATAATTTTGCAGTATACGATGCTCCTTCAATTAATCCAGAGAAGTCGGTTTGAAATTGAGTCGGATACTTTGCCTCATGTATTTTGTCTTTTATTGGATATAATACCAAATGGTTGCCGCTATCATAGATTTTAATACGAACGTAAGCCCAACTTACATCCAAACTCCAATTGAGTACACCGTTGCTAAACTGAATGTCTCTGAACACCGGTCTCATGCTGGGATTTGAATGGATGAGGAGGCCAGTGTAGAGATCATCATTTATGTAGATATAGTAGGTTTCTGGAGCACAAACCGCGCCCTAGGCATTTGTTCCATCCCACATTATCGCATTTGTCCCTCCCCACGTGCATGAATTATCTGGAGTAACAGCTATGAATTTAACAAACTCTGGATCTTCACCTAAAGTAAAGATTTTTATTCTATCGCTTGGTTGTACCCAGTAAATAGTTATAAACCGACCTGAATTAGGATCGATGGGATCAGCCGGTCCATCTCCGTCGTTATCCCGCCAACCGGCTTGGAATCGTGTGTAACCGCAAGCCGCATAGGTCCACGGAGATTTCATTTTGCACGGGATTGATCCCGGACAATGCACACAATTCCGATTTTCAATTTGCAGATACCCAAATTTATCGTCACAAGAGAAGATGTTTTCACAATCGCTATTCTCACGATGGTATTCGTCTGCTGCTCCAAACATATGGAAAGTCTCATGAGCAGCATCAACATACATGAACATCCTTGTCAGGACGAGGTAAGGTCCGCCATGGAACCTTCCCTCTTCATCAGACCATTGCAACGCCCAAGCAGAGGCACCGTCAGCAAATGTATGTCCATTTGCTACGAAAATGGCGAATGCCCAATCGGTTTTATTCGCACAGCGTATATTATGAACATAATTATAGATAGCACTAACGCCGTCCGGGAATACCCACCAGCCACAAAAGGGATCCCAGACTCGGGAGCCGGGATTATATCCCAGAGCTTGTATTGCGTATCCTATCCAGGAGATTACACGATCTTCGTCAACACAATCAATTCCACTCGGACCTGCTATTGGTTCTTCCGGTACTGGCACAGAGTAATGCCAATCGTAAAACCAACAGACATTGGAATTGCTTTCGCTTGCTATATTTGCTAACCAATCCAATTCCTCTATTATCGCAGCCGTAGCCCAATCTAATTGATTCTCTGTCCAATCGTAAAGTGTATCGCCATTTCCCTCAACTATCACTATACCTACTGCCACTCTCCCTATCATGTATTCGGAAGTAAATCGATCCGAAAGACCAGTTTTCGACCCTTTGGTGGGATAAGTGATGCGCACGTCATTTTTAAGTGGCTCAACTCTTTTTTCTTGTATCTCTTCTTCGGTTAACTCTTCTCTTGGCTGTAACAGGTCATTAAAAGCTTTTATTGCCGAGTTTACCAGCGGATCTGGTTTGTCTGGTTCAGTTTGGTTCTGGTAAATATTTAGTATTCCTCTATTGCCAATAAGAAAACTGACTTTATCTTCGGGAATATATCCCATCAAAACTTTTCCTCGAAATACATGATAAATTTCTCCACAATGCTTTGAGACCAATGCAATAGCAGATTCTGTATAGTCGATGCCACTTCTGTAATCCAGTATTATCAGAGAGTTTGTTTTTGTCATGCTATATCCGAGTGGCCATGAGACAAAAACAATCAATAGCGCCCATAATACTCTTTTTATTGTTTTCATTCTTCCCCTCACTTTCTATTTAAGAAGAAATCTAATCGGGTTGTTTTATCAACAATTATCACCACTGTTTTGGTCTGTGATTCGTAGCCATTCGCTTTAGCGGTAACCTCCCTTGCTCCAGGAAAATCAGGAAATTTATAATATCCAGTTGAATCGGTTTTGGTAATGAACGCTGTGTCTGGAGGCGATCCTGCTAAAATCTCTGCACCAATTATGGAGGTTGAATCAATAACATCTTTTACGTTCCCCTCGACCCATCCATATTCTTCCCCAGGTTTAGGTGGTTTCTTTTTGCATCCCAAGGGATTGAGACAAAGGCACAAAACCAAAATAAATCCAGCATAAAAGATTCTTTTAATTGTGTTTTTCATCGCTTCCTCCATTTACAAAAAATGAACTACCCCGCCGCAAGCAGCGGGGTATCTATGGATCTCTAAAAGAGATCCATTTGGGTTGATTTGTGCAATACCTTATATTCCTGTGCTAGACCTTGTTCTTTGACATAATTACTGATGGT
>Ga0315288_10004371_pt1 | contig 17959 bp, 12 predicted proteins | sample YL17G11_20_MG_FD_203454 | JGI IMG/M metagenome (GOLD analysis project Ga0315288, IMG submission 203454) | Sediment microbial communities from Yellowstone Lake, YNP, Wyoming, USA - YL17G11_20 | ecosystem: Environmental > Aquatic > Freshwater > Lake > Sediment | place: USA: Wyoming | collected... | reverse complement strand
TTTGGGGTAACGCTGGCGGAAGGCGGCCAGGCCGCTGGCTTTGTTGCCACGACCGCTCTTCACTTCCACCGCCCAGGTCTGTGCGCCGTGACTGACCACGAAGTCCACTTCCTCACCCGTGTCGCGCCAGTAAGTCACGCTCCATGGCGGGCCTTGCAGGTGGTTCAGCAGGTGCGCGCCCACGGCGTTTTCCACGAGCCGCCCCCACCAGGAACCGTCCGCGAAGGCTTGCTCGAAGGTCTTGAGCGAGGTGGCGTTCACGAGAGCGTTGTTCCAGAGGATGAGTTTGGGGCTGCTGCCGCGCTTGCGCACCTGACCTTTTGAGTAGAGTTCCAGCCCGCTGGCGAGAAAGCCGGTTTCCAGCAAGCGCAAGTAGCCGGCCAGCGTGACGGTATTGCCTGCGTCGTGGAGTTGGCCGAGCATCTTGTTGTAGGAGAAAATCTGCGCCGGGTACTGGGCCGCCAGCGCGAAGAGGTGACGGAGCAGCGCGGGCTTGGTGATGGTTTGCATCTGAACCACGTCGCGAGCCAGGACGGTTTCGATGAGCGAGTCGGCCACGTAGCGCTTCCAGATGGTTTCATCGTCCGCCAGCGCCGCCGCGCCCGGATAGCCGCCAAAGTAAATCCAGCGGTCAAGATCCCAGCCAAAGGCTTCAGTGCATTCCGGCCAGGACCAGTGGCTGCAACGATGCAGGAAGAACCGTCCCGCGAGGCTCTCGCTCAGGCCGCGTTGCACCAGCAGCGCCGAGGAGCCGAGCAACAGCACCCTGACCAAGCCGTCTGTGCGCTTTTCTTCGTCCCAGAGCCTCTTCACCACTTCACTCCACCCGGGCACCTTTTGAATCTCGTCCAGGATCAGCAAAACGCGCTTGGCGGTGGACGCGGTTTTGGCACGGGCCAGACGCCATTGGGTTTCAATCCACTCCGGCGGATGCGGCAGCGGGGCGTCGGCGGAGGCCGTCAGGCTGGGCCAGCCCAGACGTTTCTCGACCTGGGCGGCGGCGGTGGATTTGCCGACCTGACGCGGGCCGACCACCACCTGCAGGAGTGGCAGCTTGTGCTCCAAGGCGGCAGCTATTTCAGCGACCATGGGACGCTCAAAGTTCATGACGGGGAATCTACCGGCTGCACGGTGGTTGAGCAAGTTTACTCAGTGATTGAGTATTATTGCTCAGCCGCAGAGGTGGCAATGGACGGCGATGGTGTTTTGGCCCGGCTTCATGGTTGCGGCGGCTTCAGGCGAGATGTCGAAGTCGTCACATGCGCCGATGAAACCACCTTCCTTGCAGCCTATTACGCCGTTGAGATAGACCACGACATCTGCGTGCCCGGTAACTTCAAGCTTATCCCCGATCCCACGCAACCACCTTCTTGGCGACGTTCTGGCCGCACAGGACCACCATCGGCATACCGCCGCCGGGATTCACCGAGCCGCCGACGAAGAAGAGGTTCGGGTACTTCGTGCTTTGCTTCGGCGCCTTGAAGGCGAGGTTCTTGAAGCGGTCGCTGACGACGCCGTAGATCGAGCCTTTGTTCGAGTAGTATTGCTCGCGGATGTCGAGCGGGGTCCAGCAATGCTCGAAGACGACGTGCTTCCGCAGGTCCTTCAGGCCCATCCGCTCGAGCTTGTCCACCACGCGCTCCTTGAACGCCAGGTAATCGTCGCGGCTCAACGGGTGCGCGTCGTCAATGTGCGGGATGTGCGGCAGGATCTTCAGGCAATCGCAGCCGGGCGGCGCGACGGAAGGATCGGTCTTTGACGCAGCCACGAGGTAGATCGTCGGGTCGGGCGGCAACTGGCGTTTGCGGAAGACGGTGTGGAAATGCTCGCGCTGATGCTCGGAGAAAAAGAAGTTGTGGTGGGCGAGCTGCGGATACTGGCAGTCGAGGCCGAGTTCGAGCACGAGCCCGGAGCAGGCCGGCTCGAACTTGTCGAGCGTGCGCATGAACGCTTTGTCCTCGCGCAACAGCTTCTCATACGCCGGGATGACTTCCATGTTCGAGACGATGAGGTCGGCGGGATGAAACGCGCCGTCCTGCGTGACGAGGCCGGTGACACGGTTGCCGCGTGAGGGCACGCGGCCTACAGGGCTTGTAGGCCCGTTGCCCCCAGCGGGCGCTGATGCGGTGCGGACCTCGGTGACTTCGCTGTTGAGGCGGACGACGATGCCGAGTTCGTCGATGAGCCGCTGAAGACCGAGGGCGATGTTGTAGAGGCCTCCGTTCACGTACCAGAGGTCGTAGCGGAACTGAATCGTCGGCAGGCAGTTCATGAAGGCCGGGGAGTGATAGGCCGACGAACCGACGTACTTGATGAAGTAGTCGAACACGTCTTGCATGTGCCGCGTCCTGAGGAACCGCTTCACGCCGCCGTGCATCGTGCGGAACAGATCGAACTTGAAAAACTTCCAGAGCCCGTAGAACCGCGCGAAGTCCTTGGAGGTATCGAGGCCCTGCTCGAAGTAACCGGCATTGACCAGGTCGTAGAGGTCAGCGGAGTACTTCAAGAACCGCTGCACGTGGGCGGGATCTTCGCCCACCTTGCGCGCCTCCTCGGCCATCCGGCCGGGTTCGGGATACAGGTCCACGACCTGCCCGTCCTCGAAAAAGTTGCGCCAGTGCGGGCGCAGCGCGCGGATAGGGATGTAATCGCTCATCTTGCGGCCGGAGCGCTCGAACAGCCGGGCAACGATGTGCGGCAATGTGAGGATGGACGGGCCGAGGTCGAACGTGTAGCCGCGTTCCTTGAGCACGTTGAGCTTGCCGCCGATCTGGGCGTTCTTCTCGTGGATCGTGACGGCGTAACCTTCCTGGGCCAGCGAGATGGCCGCCGACAGGCCGCCGAGACCGGCCCCGATGACGACGACGTTCTTGCTCATCGCTTCCGCTTCGCCAATTCCTCCCGGGCGAGCGGGTTCTGCGGGTTCACCTCGAGCGCTTTCCGGAAATACTTCCCGGCGTCCGCGCGTTGGCCCAGCGCGTCGTAGGTCTTGCCGATGAACGCGAGGCAACTGCTCCGGCCCCAGCGGGGTTCGAGCGGTCCCGCCGGCTGGCCGGCCTCGTCCGCGAACAGTTCCTCCGCTTTGAGCAGATGCCGCAAAGCCTCCTTTTTGCCGCCGAGCGACTCCGGCCCGTGATACTGGCTCGTGCCCGTCAGATACTGGACGCGCGGATTCGCCGGGCCGTACCGCAGCGCGCTCTTCTGGTGCTTCAGCACGCGCGGGCCGAGCCAGGCCGCCCGCAACGGATTGGCCGCGATGCTGATGCCGTAAACATTGGCGAGCAGGGCGTGGCTCTCCGCATCGCGCTCATTCAACTGGACCGCCGTCGTCAGCGTATGGATCGTCTCCTGGATCGCTTTGGCCACCTCGGTCCGACTCGTGGGCGCAGACGAGCCAAACAACTGGAGCAACCGATGAAACTCCGCCACGCCTTTCCAATAGAACTGCGTGCCCGCCTCCGGCGCCTCCGCACAGGCCTGCCCGAACCGATCTGCCGCCTTCGCGAAACCCGGCGCGTCCCAGGCTTGGTAGGCGGTGGTGAACTCTTTGAGGCCGACGACCATCAGACGGTCGCTGTCGTCGTCCGCCCACGTCAGGGCTGCCGTCAAGCACAGCCCGATCACAAGTCTTCGAATCATAACTTGACCAACCTATACTCCAGCGCCATCACTTCACCAAACGGAATATGGATCTTGCCTCGCTCATCCGGCGTCAGCGCGCTCACTTCCAGACGCGCGCCACTCGGCCCCTGGATTACCGCCGCGCCCAACTCCGGAAGCTCCGCGAGGCCATCGAGACCCGCGAACAACTCCTTTTCGGCGCGCTTCATGCCGACCTGCGCAAATCGCCACAAGAGGCCTACGCCACGGAAATCGGTCTTGTGCTCAGCGAGATCCGCCACGCCCTCCGCCACCTGACGGCCTGGATGAGGCCGCAACGTGCCCGCACGCCGCCGCTCGTTTGGCCGGCGCGAGGGTCCATCCGGCCTGAACCCTACGGCGTGGCGCTCATCATCGGACCCTGGAACTATCCGTTTCAGCTTCTGGTGTCACCGTTGGTCGGCGCGCTGGCCGCAGGCAACTGCGCGGTGCTCAAGCCGTCCGAGTTTGCACCGCACACCACCGCCACTACGGCTGACCTCATCCGCGCGACCTTTCCCGAAGAATACGTTGCCGTCGTCCCCGGCGAGCGCGATACGGCCGAGGCCTTGCTCCGCGAGAAGTTCGACACCATTTTTTTCACCGGCAGCACCCCGGTGGGCCGGGCCATCATGGCCGCCGCCGCCCGGCACCTCACGCCCGTCACGCTCGAACTGGGCGGCAAATGCCCCTGCCTCGTTTGCGCCGACGCGCCGCCCGACACGACCGCGCGCCGGATCGTCTGGGGCAAGTTCATGAACGCCGGCCAGACCTGCGTCGCGCCGGATTTCGTCCTCGTGGATCGCCGGGTCCGCCCCGTTCTGGTGGACGCAATGAAGCGGGCGCTGCGGGAGTTCTACGGCGATGAACCGCAGCGCAGCCCGGACTACGGTCGCATCATTAATCGGAAGCACTTCAACCGGCTGGTTGGTTATCTCGGAGCCGGCCAGATCGCTCACGGCGGCGAGCACGAGGCGGACGACCTCTATCTGGCGCCAACGATTCTGACCGACGTGCCGCCGGATGCCCCGGTGGTGCAGGAAGAGATCTTCGGGCCGGTTCTGCCGGTGCTGGAGTTCGAAGGACTCGACGAGCCTCTTGCGCTGCTGCGCGACCGGCCGACGCCACTGGCGCTCTACCTGTTCACCCACGACCGCGCGGTGCAGGAGCGGGTGCTCGCCGTAACGCGTTCGGGTGGCGTCTGTCTCAACGACACGGTCACCCACATGATCGGGAAGCACCTGCCGTTCGGGGGCGTTGGCGAAAGCGGCCTGGGCGCTTATCATGGCCGGGCGAGCTTTGACTGTTTCACCTACCGGCGTTCGGTCCTGCGCCGCTCGTTCTGGTTCGACACCAAGCTCCGCTACCCCCCGCCGCGCCTTTCGCTGGCCGGTCTGAAGCGCGCCTATCGGTTCCTGCTGGGCGGTTGAGGTTCGTAGTCCGGGCTTTAGCCCGCCAAGCCGCACTCGAACGTCACCACGCGCCACCGATAAGCCTGCACTCCGAACGGTTGCTTGTCGTCCGGGCTTTAGCCCGTCCTGACACGCTCGGAAATTCGGGTGCCCCACGGACAGGCTGAAGCCTGCACTACCACGTTGCCGCTGTTTCATTGCCGGATTCGCGCGGAGCGCCTAAAGTCACGTCCGGTGAATCGCAAAGGCATGGTTTATCTGGTGGGTGCGGGGCCGGGCGACGCGGGCCTCCTGACGCTGCGCGGCGCGGAGTTGCTCCGCCGCGCGGACGTCGTGGTCTATGACGCGCTCATCAATCCTGACCTGCTCCGGCTGGCGCCGGCGTCGGCCGAGCGCATCTACGGCGGCAAGCGGTCCAAGCAGCAGCGGTTGCTCCAGGGCGACCTGAACGAGTTGCTGATCGCCAAGGCAAAGGAAGGCAAGACGGTGGTCCGGCTCAAGGGGGGCGATCCCTGCACGTTCGGCCGGGGCGGCGAAGAAGCGCAGCACTTGGCGGCGGCCGGCGTCGCGTTTGAAATCGTTCCGGGCGTGTCGTCGGTCGCCGCCGTGCCGAACTACGCCGGCATCCCCCTGACGCACCGCGACCATTGCTCGAGCTTTACCGTCATCACCGGCCACGAAGACCCGGACAAGGAGGAGAGCGGCATCGACTGGGCGCAACTGGCCCGGACGCCCGGCACCAAAGTGGTGCTGATGGGGCTGAAGCGCATCCGGCAGATCGCGGACAAGCTCACGGCTTATGGCCTCGTGCCCACGACGCCGGTGGCCATTATCCGCTGGGGCACGACGGCTCGGCAGCAAACCCTCATCGGCACGCTGGCCACCATCGCGGACCTCGTCGAGCAAACCCAGTTCGGGCCGCCGGCGGTGACGATCATCGGCGACGTGGTCAAGCTGCGCTCGACGTTGAACTGGTTCGAGCGCCGGCCGCTGTTCGGCCAACGCGTGGTGGTCACCCGCGCCCGCGACCAGGCGGCGGACTTCGCGCGCGCGCTGGCGGAACACGGCGCGGAAGTGCTCGAGATTCCCGTGATCCGGATCGAGGCGCCCACGGAGCACGTGCCTTTGGCGGAGGCCCTGGCCGGCTTGAACGCCTATGACTGGCTCGTGTTCACCAGCGCCAACGGTGTGGCCCAGTTCTTCCAGCTCTTCTTCAAGGCGTTCACGGACCTGCGCGACATCGGCGGCGTGCGGATCGCCGCGGTGGGTCCCGTCACGGCTGCCAAGCTGCGCGAGCTCCACTTGAACGTGGACGTGATGCCGGACGACTCCGTGGCGCCCAAGGTCGCGAAGGCCCTGGCAGCGTTTGAGAGTCTCGAGAACCGGCGCGTCCTGCTCCTGCGGGCGCAGGAGGCGAATCCCGAGTTGCCCCGGCTGCTGGAGGAACAAGGCGCGATCGTGGACGACATTGCCTGCTACCAAACGGTGGCGGAAACCGAGGACGAAACCGGCGCGGGGGCGAGGCTGTTGGAGGTCGGCGCCGACTGGGTCACATTCACGAGCGGCTCGACGGCGCGGCACTTCCACGCGCGATTCGACCTGCCCAGACTCCTTCAGCAGTTCCCGCGAATGAAGGTGGCTTCCATCGGTCCCGAAACCACGAAAGCGCTGACGGAACTCGGCGTCAAGCCGACCCTCGAATCCAAACCGCATACGGTCGAGGCCATGCTCAAGGCGATGGAGAACCAGGTGCGCAAGGGCTGAGCCCGATCCGAGCGCATCGGCCCCGCCGCAAGTTCGAAGTTCACCGTTGAAAGTTGAAGGTTGAACTCCAGCAAACGAAGAATGCGCGGACTCACGTCCGCGGCTACGGGTAGGAGAGGGGAAGGTTCTCAGGGCGCGGTTGAGCTCTGTCTTCCGGCATGGACGAACATCTGAGGCAGCAGGACGTTGAACTCGATTTCCTGGACCTTCGCCAGCACCCGACGACGCGGGTCGGCTTCACCGGCCCCGGCCACTTGCTCACAGATGTCGATGAGGGCGAACGGATCCCAGAGTCCATTCGGCACCAGTTGGGCCAGCAACTCATTTTGCCTCTCCGACGTCAGGTAGCGCGTCGCTTGGCGCGCGATCTCCCGAAAGGCGCCATGTCGGCCGACGCGATGGAAACAGGACTTCGCATTGGCGTAGGCGCCTTCGCGGCGGTGCATGATGCCGTGAAGGAAGTTGCCGTCGGTGGTGGGAATGGGCCGGGAGAGTTGGTGGCAAAGTTCGAGGTGATCGTGCCAGAGCAGCGCGGCGCTGCGGAGGAGGGGTTGCAGCGACGCCGCCACGGCTTTCGCAGCAAAGAAGCTGCCCAGGCGGCTTTCCAGTTCGTCGGCCGACAACCGGCTGGGCCGCGGCAGGGATCCCAAGTCAGGCAGGTCGGGCGTGGCGATCAGCGCTTTGAACTCTTCGGCGAGCGGATGCGTGTTGGTGTCCATAAGCAGTTCGTTTCCGCGGGCGATCTTACTTCAGACCGTGCCATCGTTTCAATCTGTTCCTCACGGCGGTTGGATCCTCCCCGCACCAAGCGATGGGTGAAGGAGCGGCGGCCTGCCCACCGGCTCAGCCGCATCAATTCTGTCGAAACCACAGATGAACTTAGATGGACACAGATGAAACAGGAGGGATCGCGGTCACGGACGATGCCTCGGAACGTCAGGGTCTGGTGACCCGCGTTGGCCGGCGCGAAACCTTCTTTCGCTCCCGAATGTGTGGCCATCTGAGTCCCTCTGCGGTTTCCCTATTGCGTCGTCAAGGCTCAACCGGCCGCGGTTTCACGTCGAACCAACTCCCGGTAGGCCGCTCGGATCCGGTCCACGACGGCGACTGGTCCCACCGGGTGATTGTCGATGGAGTGGACGGACACGATTTCCCAGACACTCTGGGTGAGGAATACCGCCTCTGCCGCACGCAGTTCCTCGGGCGTGATCGATCGCTGCTGGGTGGGCAATCCCTGCGCGGCGGACAGTTCACAAATCACCGCGCGCGTCACGCCGTCGAGGGCCCCGCTGCTCAAAGGCGGCGTGCAGACGATCCCGCGCTCGATCCAGAACAGGTTGCTGCTGGCGGCCTCGGCAACTTCACCGGCGGAGTTGAGCAGGAGGGCTTCGTCGAAGCCCTTCGCCTCGGCTTCGGCGCGGGCCAGGACGTGAACCAGCCTGCTGGCGTGTTTGGCCGCCGCGAGTTGGTTGCCCGCGGGCACGGAAAAGGACGAGCGCATCAGCCGCCAGCGCGGTGGATTCGCCGGATTAAGGACCGGCGCCGGATGCAGCGACATCACGAGCGTGGGCGGACCCGCGCCTTTGGGCGAATAGCCGCACGGGCCCACACCGCGCGAGACCGCGATGCGCAGCACCGCGTCGGGCATCCGGTTCTCGCTCACCAGATCATCGATGAGGCGGCGCAGTGCCGTGGGGTCGAACGGCAGCGGGAGGTTGAGAACGGTCGCGCCGTGTTTTAGCCGGTCCAGATGCTGCGCCCAGCGGAACGGCCGGCCGCGGTAGAGGCGGAGGGTCTCGAACAGCCCGTCGCCGTATAGAAACCCGCGGTCGAAAGCCGACACGACCGCTTCCGTCTCCGGCACCAATCGACCGTTGAGGACCACCTTCATGGCTCGTGCGTCTTAGTTGGGTTTTTCCCTTGGGGCCTCATCGAGCAGCGGAAGCTCGGCGCGGGTTGCCCCGCCCTCAAGTCCAGCGCGGCCAGGAACCCGCGCCCCTTGGCGAGCGTTTCGTCGTACTCCGCCGCGGGATCGGAGTCGGCGACGATACCGGCGCCGACCGGGAACCACGCCCAGCCCTCTCGGCAGATCGCGGTGCGGATGATGATGCCAAGCTGGCTCTCGCGGTTGAAGCCGAGGTAGCCCAGCGCCCCCGTGTACGGGCCGCGGGCCGTCGGTTCCAGCTCGTCGATGATCTCCATGGCCCGGAACTTGGGCGCGCCGGTGACGCTACCCCCCGGGAAACACGCCGCCAGCGCGGCAAAGTGGGAGACATCCGGCCGCAAGTGCCCTTCGACCGTCGAAACGAGATGCTGGACCTGGGCGAAGCGTTCGAGGCGGACCAGTTCGGGCACCTGCACCGACCCGAACTCACAAACGCGCCCGAGATCGTTCCGCAGCAGGTCGGTGATCATCACCAGCTCGGCCATTTCCTTCGGGCTCGTCTGGAGTTCGTAGGTGAGCTGCGCGTCGCGGGTCGGGTCGGCGTCGCGGGGCCGGGTGCCTTTGATCGGGCGAGTGCGGATGTGCGCGCCGCTGAGCCGCAGGAACAGCTCCGGCGACGAAGAGGCGAGTTCGAAGTCGCCACAATCCAGATAGGCGGCAAACGGCGCGGGCGAAAGGTCGAGCAGGCGCTCAAAGAGCTGCCAGCCGGAGCCGGCGAACGGGGCGGCGAGGCGCTGCGAGAGGTTGACCTGGTAGATGTCGCCCGCGCGGATGTAGCGCTGGGCCCGCTCGACGGCGGCCAGGAAGTCGGCGCGGGTGAAGTTGGAGCCCGCTTCAAACGCGGAACGCGGAACGCGGAACGCGGAATGGGAAACGGAGCCGGGCTCCAGCGCGGAACGCGAAACGTGGGACGCGGAATCGAGATCGATTGCGGATTGCGGATTGCGGATTGCGGATTCCGGTGCCGGACCTGGCGGGGTTCCGATCGCCTGCTCGAGCACATTGCACCAGTTACTAGCCTGAGCACGAGCCCGTTCATCGCTCCGCGAACCATCAGTCGCCAGTCCTGTGGAGACGATCCACGTCTTGTCCAGCGCGTGATCGAACGCGACCAGGCTGTCGTAAAAGCCGACGTGGCAGTCGGGCCACTCGAGGTCGTGGACGGCGCGGCGGGAGAGCTTGGGTTCGACGAAGTTCTTGAGGTCGTAGCCGAAGTAGCCGAAGCACCCGCCGAGAGGGAACGGCAGGTCCGGCTCGTCCAGCAACTCGTAGCGGGCCATCAGGTCGCCCAAGACCCGCCAGGGATCGCCAAACTGGACGACGGTCCGGCCTTCGGCCGTGAGCTCGCACCGCGAGCCGAACGACCGGAAGGTGAGAAAGGGGCGCGCCGCGACGAACGAGTATCTCGACTGCGGCGACTCGAACAGCGCGCTGCGCAACAGCACCCGACCGGGCTCGCTCCGGAGCACCCCGGCGAGCGACTCCGGGCTGTCAGGGGTGGGGACTTCCTGAAGGATCGGGTGCATCTCAGCGCAGCGGGAGGATGAATGCAGCCAGATTGAAATAGACGATCCGCTCGCCAATGCCCTTCTGCCGGATTTCCGCCAGGGCCTGGTCCACGGTCCGGTCCTGGTTCAGCGCCGTGAAATCGGTCCGGGCCATCGTGGTGACCGGCTGGTTCAGGTGTTCAGCGGCCGAGTTCATGTGTGGTGTTGGCTGGTAAAGCTCCGGTCCCTGGTCAGCGGAGCGTGGCGAGCTCTTCGAGTTGTCGGGAAAACGACGCGGTGGAGCGGAGCGGGCTCACCAGCGCCAGGTTGAGTCGGTCCGGCCGGAAGAAATCGCACGCCACGGCGCGGATCTGCGCCGGCGTTACCTGCGCCAGCCGTTGCCGGATGTCCGCGGGTTCGAAGACCTGGCCGAAACCCACCAGTTGTTCCCCCAGCCACATCATCTGGTTTTCCGTGCTTTCCAGGCTCAGGTCCATCTGGCCGATCACATAGTCGCGGGCCCGCCGGAACTCGGACGCCGACGGCGGTCGTTCGCGCAGACGGCCCAACTCGCGCAACGTGAGCTGGAGGACCCGGGGCAGGTTCTCGGCGTCCAGACCGGCAGAAACGACAAGATCGCCGGTGTCGTCAAAGAAGCTGATGGTGCTGTAGATATTGTAGGCCAGGCCGCGGTCCTCGCGCACTTCCTGGAACAGACGCGAACTCATGTTTTCACCCAGGATCGTGTTGAGCAGGCGTAGCGCGAACCGGCGTTCGTCACGCCGCGGACAGGTGCGGAGGCCGAGGGCGAGTTGGGTCTGCTCGGTCTTCTTCGTACGGAGCCGGACCTGGGACCGGTGCTGGCGGTTGTCCGCCGGCTCATGGCTCGGGCGAGGCCCCGCCGGGAAGGCCCGGGCGAATCGTTTGACCGCGTTCACCAGTTGGGCATGACGCAGATTACCTGCGGCGGCGATGACGATGGCGCCGGTGATGTAATGCGCCCGCATGAACCGGAGCATGGTAGCGCGGCTCAAGGTGTCGAGGCTCCGGGGAGTGCCCGTGATCGAGCGACCGAGCGGCTGTCTGGGCCAGAGGGTGGCGTTGAGCAACTCCTGCACGTGGTGCGCTGGCTGGTCGAGATACATGGCCCGCTCCTCCTTGATCACCCCGCGCTCCTTCGCGATGTCTGCCGGCGCGAACCGCGAGTTGGCGAACATGTCCACGAGCACATCGAGCAGCTCCTCGAGCCGGTCGTGCCGGGCGCGCGAGTAGAAGCAGGTGTTCTCCTCGCTGGTCCAGGCGTTCAGGTAACCGCCGATGCCTTCCACGGCCTGGGAGATGGCTTTGGCCGAGCGACGCTTCGTGCCTTTGAAGAGCAGGTGCTCGATGAAGTGGCACACGCCGTTGAGCTCGGCCGGCTCGTACCGAGCGCCCACACCCACCCACAGACCCAGGCTGACGCTGGCCATGTGGGGCATCTCTGCCGAGGCGACCGTGAGGCCGTCGGGCAGGCGGGTGAAGCGATAGAGACTCATCGGCGGTTCAGGCAAATGCCCGTGCGATGCTCTCCGGCGGGCCGACCTGCCGCTGGTAGTCGAGGATCAGCCCGATCGCGTCGTCCACGCGGTCCGTCACGGTGGCGAGCTCGAGGTCGCCGGGACTGATGAAGGCGGGTTTCTCGAGCGTCGTTTTCATCCACTGGAGCAGGCCTTTCCAGTAATGACTGCCGAAGAGAATGAGTGGGAAGCGGGAGATGCGCTGGGTCTGGACGAGCGTGACGACTTCGAAGAACTCATCGAGGGTGCCGTAGCCGCCGGGCATGAAGACGAAGCCCAGGCTGTATTTCACGAAGCAGACCTTGCGGGCGAAGAAGTAGTGGAAGTTGACCGGGATGTTCGCGTAGCGGTTGGACTGCTGCTCGAACGGCAACTGGATGTTGAGGCCCACGGACCGCCCCTTGGCCTGCGTGGCGCCTTTGTTGGCGGCTTCCATGATGCCGGGCCCGCCGCCGGTGATCACCGCCAGATCGTGCTTGGCCAATGCTTTGGCGAGAGCCACGGTGGCGCGGTAGTAGGGATCGCTGGGCCTCGTGCGGGCGGAGCCGAAGACCGTGACGGCGGGTCCAACATTCGACATCGTCTCGAAGGAGTCCACGAACTCGGCCATGATGCGGAAAATCCGCCAGGGATCTTCCTTCGTGAACCCGAAGGTGTGGTTGTTCATGGCGGGAGGATAGCGGAAGCCCCAGCGTCGGCAACAGCAGGAAGTGCCTCCAACGCTTCATCGCAGAGCCCGGTCGGTTACTGCACACAAGCGAGCCTCAATTAGGAGTCTCAGGTGCCTGAGCCAGAGGAAATTACTGGGGCAGGGTCGACCGGCATCAGTTTGATCAACGGCAGTGGGAGGCCAAGATCATCCGTGTAGTGCGACAGCGCGACTTGGGGGGTGACGACGTCAAAGTGACTGAACAGCGCAGTCGCCGGGCCGTCGAGTTGGAAGGCACGCCCGACGGCAAGGTGCCTGGCGAACCGCGCTGCTCGCCCCGCGAGATCCGAAGTTACCTCAATCGCGTTTCCGGACCGTTGCTGGACCGGATCGATCTCCACGTCGAGGTGCCGGCCGTGAAATGCCGCGACATTGCGGCCGAGCAGACGGGCGAACCCTCGGCACAGTTTCGTGAGCGCGTCCTGGCAGCCCGACGCATTCAGCAGGAGCGGTTCAAAGACCGGCGGAAGATCACCTGCAACGCCCGGATGGGGACGAAGGAACTCACGGCGCATTGCGCGCTGGACGAGACCACCCTGGAGCTGTTGAGGATGGCGATGACGGATATGAACCTCAGCGCCCGGGCCTATGACCGGATTCTCAAAGTCGCGCGCACCATCACCGACCTTGCCGGCGCAGCGCGGATCACGAGCGATCACATTTCCGAGGCGATCGGCTTCCGCTCGCTGGATCGCCAGGTCTGGAGTTGAAGACCGAGTTTGACCGGGTGGACACGCAATCCTTATGGTCTGCAGCCGGAAGCTGAAGTCCCACGCCTGCGTACTGGCCAGCCGTTGCCCCTGGCAACGTCGGCGGAAGGCGGAAGGGGAATGACTAACCAATATCAAGAACCGACCCGTTTCCGTTTCCGAAGTGGGGCCTATCGGGGATTTCAGTCCGCTAAACCGGAGGCCCCCGTCGGGGAAGGCGCCACCGGCATCAGCTTGATCAGGGGCTGAGGCAGGCCGAGGTCATCCGTGTAGTGCAACAACGTGACCTGCTGGGCGACGACGTCGAAGTTGCTGAACAGCGCCGTCGCCGGGCCGTCGAGCTGGAAGACGCCCGGTTCGTTGGCCTGCCGCGCCCGTCGGATGCGATCTCCGTTTGAGGGGTGCGTATGGAACAGTGGCCGGCTACGAGCAGCCGAGGCTCTCGCCGCAGTTGAGGCACTTGTAGCAGGCGCCGTTGCGCACCGCCACATGGCCGCAGTTCGGACACATCGGCGCGTCCTGCTGGAAGTGCGCCAGCGTGTCGCTGAGGTTCGTGAAGGCAGGCGCTGCGGGCGTGGACGGCCCGTTACCGTTGCCGCCCTGCTTCGTTGGCGCCACCAAGAGGGAGGTGTCCTCTTCCGAGAGCGGCAGCTCCGGCACCGGCCGGTTCACCCGCTTCTTGAGTTCCTCAAGCAGGCCGGGGATCGCCAGTTCCGGCTGATTGCGATTGGGCGAGTTCGCCTCGCGGAAGCCGGGCACGAAGTTGACCGCCATCCAACGGAAGACGTAGTCGGTGATCGACGAGGCGTTGCGGATTTCCGGGTTTTTGGTGAAGCCGGACGGCTCGAATCGCTGGTGGGCGAACTTCTTGGCCAAAGCCTCGAGCGGGACGCCGTATTGGAGCGCCATGCTAGTAAGGGTGCCAATGCCGTCCATCAGGCCGCCGATGGTGGAGCCTTCCTTCGCCATGGTGATGAACAACTCGCCCGGGTGCCCGTCCTCAAAGAGGCCCACGGTGAGGTAGCCCTCGTGGCCGGCGATGTCGAACTTGTGGGTCACCGCGGTGCGGGTTTCGGGCAGACGACGCCGGAGGGGCTGGCCGGCCTGCTGGCGAAGCTTGCCGATCTCGGCTTCGAGCTCCTGGATGCGCGTTTCGAACGCCGCCGCGTCGCCGGCCGCCGCCTTGTGGCCGCTTTCCGTCTTCTTCGTGCTGAGCGGCTGCGAGCGTTTCGAGCCGTCGCGGTAGATGGCCACGCACTTGAGGCCCATGCGCCACGCCTGGACATAAGCGTCGCGGACGTCTTCCACCGTGCTCTCGTTGGGCATGTTGACGGTCTTGGAGATGGCGCCGCTGATGAACGGCTGCGCGGCGGCCATCATGCTCAGGTGGGCCATGTAATGGATGCTGCGGCGCCCGCGGTAGGGTTTGAAGGCGCAGTCAAACACCGGCAGATGTTCCGGCTTGAGCCCGCTCCGCACGGTTTGGCCGTTCTCTTCGAGGTCCTCGATCGTGTCGTGCTTTTCGATGTGGGCGATGATCCCTTCGATTTCCTTTTCGGCGTACCCCAGGTGCCGGAGGGCCTCCGGCACGGTGCGGTTCACGATCTTCAACATACCGCCGCCAGCCAGGAGCTTGTACTTCACCAAGGCGATGTCCGGCTCAATGCCCGTCGTGTCGCAGTCCATCAGGAACGCAATGGTGCCGGTGGGCGCCAACACGGTGACCTGGGCGTTGCGGTAGCCGAATTCGGTGCCGCTCTCGAGCGCGCGATCCCAGCAGCGCCGGGCCTCCTCCTTCAGGTAGTTGAACTCGCGGCTGGGCTGGATTTCCTCCACCGCCCCCCGATGCAGCCGGATGACGCCCAGCATGGACTCGACATTGTCCTTCGCCGCGGGTCTCTGAACGTGCGCACAGCGGGGGTCGCGATAACCTTGGAACGGCCCGAGGGCGCCGGCGATGACGGCGGACTGTTCATACGCATGACCCGTCATGATGGCAGTGATGGCCCCGGCCAACGCGCGGCCTTCGTTCGAGTCGTACGGGAGGCCATAACTCATGATCAGCGAGCCGAGGTTCGCGTAGCCGAGTCCCAACGTGCGGAAGACGTGCGAGTTCTCGGCGATTGCCTTCGTCGGATAGCTCGCGTTGTCCACCAGGATTTCCTGGGCGGTGATGAAGATGCGGACGGCGGCTTGGAAGCGCTCGACGTCGAACCCGCCGTCTTCCCGCTTGAACTTCGTCAGGTTCAAGGACGCGAGGTTGCAGGCGGTGTTGTTGATGAAGACGTATTCGGAGCAGGGGTTGGTGGAGTGGATCGGCTCCGTGCCCTTGCAGGTGTGCCACTTCTGGATCGCGCCGTCGAACTGAAGGCCCGGATCCCCGCAGATCCAGGTGCCGGTGGCGATCTTGTCCAACAGCGTGGCAGCGTCCTTCTTCTCCAGCGGTTGGCCGGTCGTCACGGCGCGGGTCCACCATTCCTTCCCTTCGAGGGCGGCCTGCATGAATTCGTCGCTCGCGCGCACGGAAAGGTTCTCGTTCTGGTACATCACGCTGCCGTAGGCGTCGCCGTTGTACGAACCGTCGTAGTCCTGCTCGATCAGGGCCCAGGCCTTCTTCTCCTCCTTGTGCTTGGCGTCGATGAACTCCTCGATGTCGCCGTGCCAGTCCCGCAGGGTGTTCATCTTCGCGGCGCGGCGTGTCTTGCCGCCGGATTTCACGACGTTGGCCACCTGGTCGTACACCTTGAGGAACGAAAGCGGCCCGCTCGGGCGTCCGCCGCCGCTGAGCTTCTCCTTGCTGGACCGGATGGGCGAGAGGTCGGAGCCCGTGCCGGAGCCGTACTTGAACAGCATCGCCTCGGCGTGCGCCAGGTGCATGATGGACTCCATGTTGTCCTCGACGGACTGGATGAAGCACGCGCTGCCCTGCGGATACTCGTACTGGGTATGGGCGCGCTCCGCCTCGCCGGTCTTCGGGTTCCAATGCCAGTTGCCCCGGGCCGAGTCCTTGCCGATGCGGTACTGGTGGAAGAGACCCACGTTGAACCACACCGGCGAATTGAACGCGCCGTACTGGTTCAGGCAAAGCCAGGTCAGCTCGTCGCAGAATACCTCGCCGTCCGCCGGGCTGAAGTAGCCGTCCTGAACGCCCTGATCCGCGATCGTCCGGCAGACCCGATGGACGAGCTGCTTGACCGAAGTCTCCCGCTCGGGCGTGTTGAGTTCACCGTAGAAGTATTTCGAAACCACGACCTTGGTCGCCAGCACCGACCACGACTTCGGCACCTCGACATTCTCCTGCCGGAAGATGATCTTGCCGCCGTCGTCGGTGATCTCCGCCGTCCGCTGGTCCCACTCGATCTGATCGAACGGGCCGACCTCGGCGCTGCTAAAAACACGCTCGACCGTCAACCGTCGCCGCCGGGTCCGGGACGGTGCCAGACGGGATCGTTTGGCGGCGAGTCTGCGGGACCGGCGAGGGTTCAGGACAGAAGCCGGAGGGGCGAGTTGATCGCTGGCGTCAATCATGGCTGTGGTTGGGTTCAAGGTTGCAAGCCAATCGGGTTCCCAGCCCCCCGGCAGCACAACGCCAAGAGGGCCGATACTAAAGAGCTCAACGCCCCAAATGCCGCTGCCGTCATCGGCATTGGCTAGAGGCGAAAGCCCCCATTCGTGGGGGCTTGTCGCAAAGTAGCTACTACATATTGGGGCAGCAAGACTTTTCTAAGGAAATCTTCCCCAGCTTGTTCCCACGCCGGAAACCGCACAATTCATTGCCTTCTGACGGCTTCAACCGGTTGTTCACAGCCGGATAATCGCATCACCCTCTACCCTCGCTCCGGCTACGGGTGGGAGACGGCCGTGGGCGCGGCTTAAGGCTCTGTCGCCCAACTGCTGCTTGAGCGCCGTTGAGCCGACCATGTCCGTGAACACCCGCGTGACCAGCTCGGTGCGTTGCGGCCGGGCATGTGCCTCGACTTGGGCAGGCTGTTCGGATTCAACTTGGCGGTTCAGGAATCCGTCGGAGAGGCATTCTTCCGCCGCAACTAAGGCGGCGTCAGCGTAACTTGAATCCCTTTCACCGGCTGGCCCGCAGCGTCGGTGAACCGAACCGAGCCCTCCCAACCGCCGCCTTCGTTCACCACCTTAACCCGACTTTCGCAACTGGACCCCGATTTTGAGTATTTTGGAGGTTCAGATTGCTCGTTTTCCGAAGGAATCAGCGGTTTTCGTCGGGATTTGGGCGTGTAGTGCAGACCAAGTCTCTTCCGCTGCCGAGGAGACTTGGTAAGATCCCACGCACATGGCGCTGTTTCTTCGAGCCCACGAGCGACGCAAAGACGGGAAAATCCACACCTACTGGAGTCTGGTCGAGAACCGGCGTTGTGCCCACGGCCGAGTCGTGCAGCGACACGTGCTTTACCTGGGGGCTTTGACCGCCGCCCAGGAGTTGAGTTGGGCCAAGACGGCTGAGCAATTCGATCCTCCGCCCCAGCCCAGCGAGCCTTTGCCCGGCTGGACCTCAGCGAGGGAACTGCAGGCCAAGGAGGCGGCCGCCCTCGCCGTGTACTTGAACCAATTTCGGATCGAGCGGCCGCGGCAGTGGGGCGCCTGCTGGGTGGGGATCACGCTCTGGCATCTCTTGAAGTTGTGTGGCGTTCCTCGCTTTTTCCGTGAACTTTTTCCATTTGGATTCCGGATGAACCGGGAAGGGGTTGCGGGATGTTGAGTGGTCGT
>Ga0315288_10004369_pt1 | contig 17959 bp, 3 predicted proteins | sample YL17G11_20_MG_FD_203454 | JGI IMG/M metagenome (GOLD analysis project Ga0315288, IMG submission 203454) | Sediment microbial communities from Yellowstone Lake, YNP, Wyoming, USA - YL17G11_20 | ecosystem: Environmental > Aquatic > Freshwater > Lake > Sediment | place: USA: Wyoming | collected... | reverse complement strand
AGTGATAGCTTCTATCAATACAATACATTCTGGAATGTGCTTATAGATAAAGCTGTACCAATGTTCTTTACAAGTTGTGAATCCCTATCAATAGATAAGGTGTTGAATCAGGCTAATATGAACTATGGTGTTAAGTCATTTAGAAAAGAATCTCTACGTGCTAAAGGTGTATTAGTGAGACACATCTTAGATGATAGATCTGATGCACACTTAGTATCACAATTCGTAATTGCTCCAAGTCAAATCTCTTACAAGTAATGGCAATAGAAAAACCTAAAGGCTGGCTAGATAAATACAGTAACAATGTTGCTGCTACTGATGCTACACGTGTTAGTAAACAACTAACTCCTTTAAATGTTAAAAAGGTTACACAACAACAGTTAGATCAACGAGAGGTACAAGCGCGTAGAGATAGAATTGCTCAAGCTAATTCTGTTCCACAATCTGACCAATTTAAATCTGCTGAAGCATTTGCTAAATCTACGTCAGCTACTGCTGATAAATTAAGAACGTCAGAATATCCTAATATTTTTGATGACTACCTAAATCCTTATACTTGGACTGGAGAAATGGCTTCTAAATTAGGAGAAGTTCCTTTAGCTATAAAAGAAGGCAATTATAAAAAGGCTGCAGCAACTGTAGCATTGCCTGCGCTCCTTGGTGTACAAGAAGCTATGTTAGGTAAATTATTTAATGTAACTGGATTAACTGATCAATTAACTACATTAGGTAAAGAAGTAAATCATGCAGTAAAATCTAAAGTGGTAAATCCTTTTTTAGAAAAAGTTGTTGATCCTGTTCTTTATAGTAAAGAGATATCAGCATTAAAAAAAATTCATGCAGATGCACCTAATTATTTTAATAATCCTGAAATTGCAAGAAGGCTTCAGAATCTAGAAATAGATGATCCTAGTGTATTAAAATATCCAGAGTTAACTTTTTCTAGAGAGGGTGGATCTCATTATAATCCACTTGACAATAAAGTGAATATAAATCTTGCTCAAGCAAATTCGTTAAAATCACGAGGATATAATTTGACTAATCATAGTATATATGATCACGAAATGGCTCATTGGTTACAAAGAGAAAGTTATACAAAAGGTAATCAATATCGATATATAAAAGATAAAGTAGCTTCTCAGAATTATCGTAATGATTTTAAAAAATCTCTTAAAGAATGGCAAGATAAATTTCCTGATCAAAATACTCCAGAAGCAATAGCTGCTAAGCCAGATCTAGATTTTAATAAGACGTTTGTATTTCCTGGGTCAAAGCCTACAGAGGCTGATGCTCAATTACATAAGTTAGATAGACTTAGTCCTATTGACATGACAACTAGGGGTGTACATGATAATGCATATTTTAATAATGCAGGTGGGAAGCGAACTGATGCAGTTGAACCTTATGCTTTTTTAAGAGAGACAAAGAGGGATATGATTGATAAAGGTTTTTTAAAAGATGAATTCCATAGAGCTGATCCAGAACTAATAGAAAGTTATCTTAATTCAAAACCTAATAGTAGAATTGGAGAAATTGCAGATAATGGTTTTAAGAATTATTTGATTTTAGCTAATTCAATAAATAAGTTTCCATCAGTTGCTCCTATCATAGGTGCAGGAGCTTTAGGAGCAGCTGCTTTAACACAAGAACCAGAACAAAAAAAGAATGGTGGCTTATTGGATAAATATCAAGAAGGTGGTCAAGCTAATAAATGGCAAGTTAGTTCTAAGGGAGTAGCTGCCAATAAAGCAGCACGTCAACCAATGAAAGACATTGATGCTGTTGCAGCAAATGCTCTTGAAGAAGTTATGTCATATCCTCAACGTAAGGCTACTGAATTAATTACTGGTACAAATCAGTACCCTTCTGAAGCAATGGGAATAACTAATCCTTATGGAGCATTTGCTGTTAACGCAATAGCTGATCCTGTAAATTTAATAGGAGCAGGACTGTTAGGTAAATCTGCAAAAGCTAGTTTGTTAAAAGGATATAAAGGAGTTCCTAAACCCTCTGTAAATTTTTCTAAATATTTAACACAAGAAGAAGCCATTGCTGCAAGAGCAAAAAGATTGATTTCTCAAAAGGATAAACCAGGCTGGAATGAGCAATTCACTCCAGATTTAGAAACAAGATTAAAAAATGCTGTAAAGAATCATGACCCTGCTTCTGATTATCCAGGAGAAAAATTAGGATCAAATATACTTGGAAGAACAGCTACATTGGTTAGTAAAGATGCTAATTTAAGTGGTGTGCCTTTAACAGAAGCTAATAAAGCAAGAGTTGCTGCTCATGAAACTGGACATTACTATTCTAATAGTGTTGCTGAAGGCGAAGAATGGTTAAAACCATTTAATTTAAATAAATTAGAAAGTTATAAAACTAAAACTTATTTAAGAGGTAAGAGTAGATCAAATAATTATGCTAATGAGATTAGAGAAAGAGCTGCTCAGTTAAAAGATTATATTGCTCAAAAAAATGAAATTCCTTTAAATCAAGATTTTAAAATTACACAAACGCAATTAGATGATGCTATTAAAAATTATGTAAAAGATACAGGACTAGATAATACTATGTCTAAAATGTTAGGAACTTTAGAAGATAAAAAAGGATTATTAAAAACAATGAATAAATATCCTCTTGGAGCTGCGCCAGTAGGAATAGTAGCAGGAGCATTACAACAAAAGAAAGAAGATGGTGGATGGTTAGATAAATATCAAGATGGAGGTCCCATACAACCTAACTATAATGATTACTCTGTATCAGCTCCTGAAGGCTTCCAAGGTGATGGATATAGTAACGTGGGACGTAACTATTCTCCTGCATGGGGAGGACAGTTTGCAATGGGAGGATCTATACCAGGAAGCGTAGGATTTATGTACGCACGTACAAATGATCCTGCTCCTAGCAATGGTAAGTATGCTAAGAAGACAAAAGCTTCTGCACAAGATGGTACAGAGCTAGAGAATGCATATAGTAAATGGCCAGCTCTTAGAAACATGGGAACTGCTGCAGTTAATAAAGACTATGGTCTTGGTCTTGGTTTAGGATATGGTGGTGTAGAGTTTATGCATCCTGATCTTAAAGAGGTTAACTATGATAATGGTGTATTAGTTAATCAATCGCCTGGTAAGAACTCAACTACATATAATCCTCTTACAGATGATGCTCAAAGTGTAAGACTTGATATGCTACATGGTATGCATCAAGATCCTACATTTAGCAAACACAGAGATGCATTTAAACAATCTGTATTAAGTGATCCTAGTATCAAGGGTGATATGAATCATTGGTATAATGAAGATAAAAAGAAAGGTAGAGCTGGAGATGGTAAAGATCAATGGACAAATAACTATATTGATGGGCAGATGAGAACTCTTCTATTTGAAGGAGATCGTAAGTCACGTAACTATTCAGACGAAGAAGCTAACCAATTACTTGCTAATCCTAAGATTAAGAAAAGCTTTAATAAACTTAATGACTATCTTAAAGCAGGATACTCTTATGGTCAGGGACCTAGAGCTAATAATGGTGCAGAGATGAAATACTATCAAAATGGACTTGATTGGAAACCAAGATCTATGGATGATGGTGGTGAGGTTGTACCAGGAGAGAATGAAGAATTACAAATTCCAAGTGCTTGGGATGATAAAATGGCTTCTATAAAAAAAACAAGATTGCGTGGACCTGGAACACGTACAAGATTTATGCCACCCCAACTTCTTGATGAGGATCAATTTGAAGTCGAGGATGTAAATTATGATCAACTATCAGCACCACATTTTGTAAATTCTTTAACTCCTGTAGAAAGTAAAAACTATATTCCAAAAATGCAAGATAGGTTTACTGACATGGAAAATATGTATTATACTAAAAATGCAGAATTTAATGAGAATTGGTCTAACTTAAATTTATTAGATGAATCTAGTAATAAAATAAAATTAAATACAGGTAGATTTACAGGAGCTAAAGTTCCAACTAATATAATTGATGAACTAGCTAAAACATCACGTAAACAAAATGTATCATTAGGACAACTACTTACATTGATGGGTAGGGAATCTATGTTTGGTTCTGGTACAGATCGAAATGAAGATCGTGCAGGAAGTAAAACTAGTTTAATGTCTGGATGGAATGTAGCAGAAGATTATCAACCATATAATAATATTAGATTTTTAGCTGATAATAAAGTTCCAGGCGTTAAGCCTACTCCAACTCCTCATGGGTATGAGTATGAGATTACTGATGAGAGAGCAATGAACAACTATTTAAGAAAGAATCCTAAGTTACTTGATCAGTATAAAGCAAAACTAGATTCAACTAAAGTATTAGGTGACCAAGATGCTTTTGATTTAGCTGCTAAGTTCTTAAAGAAGAAAGGAGTAAAAGGATATAATCCTGGAGATCCTAGATATGAAGAAATGTTTCAGAAAGATTATGATACATTAAAACAAGACAAGGCATTAATGTCCTATCTTAAAAAGAAAGGATATAAATACGAACAAGGTGGAGAGATGAGATACTATCAAGAAGGGCTTGACTTTAAACCTAAATCAATAAGTAAGAATGGCTCTAATGTTATTAAAGATGATAGAGGACAGTGGGCTTATCCAGGAGAAATAACAGAGATTGGTTCTAACCAAATAACAATGCAAGGTGTGCCTTATCCTGTACTAGGTATATCTGACACAGGAGACACGCAAATGATGTATCCTAACGAAGAGTATCAATATGATGGAGAGTCTGTTACAGAGTATCCTATGATGGCTGAGGGTGGTAAAGTGGCAACTGATACAAGTATGCCAAGAATGGTGAAGACTAATAAGAAGAGTTCAGTTATTAATAAGCAAGAAGAACTTCCACTTTATTATGGTCCAAACGTATTTGAAAATTGTGTAGGTGCAGGTTGTTCAAAGCTTGCTACAACTGAAACTGCAAACTTATATGGAGTTTCTTATGATGCTTTATCTCCTCAAGATGCTTGGTATAAGAAAGCTGCTGTATTGAAAGATAAAGGTAAAGAGATTTGGGATCCTTCAAAGTCAGATTACAGTAGTGTAAGGATTGGAGATTTTGTTAGTATGGATCGTTTTGGACATGATCACGATAGGGATGTAAGTCCAATTAAAGGATTCACTTTAGCTGATAATGAAAAAATAGAACATGTTGGTAGTATTATTGGACGTAATGAAAAAGGTATACCTTTAGTGAAACATGGTTCAGAGCATGGTAAAGTGTACGTTCAACCAATTACAGATTTATTTTTACCAGATGCAAATGATATTAATCTTCCTTTGTATTATAAACCTAAGAGTATATATAGATCTGCTGCAGTAGAAAATCTTGATTTAAAAAATAAAAAGTATTACACTAAACCTGGTAAGATAGATCCTATAGTTTGGCAAAATCCTACAGAGACTCCTACAGAAAATGAAAAGAAATACTTAGATGCAATTAATAAAAATGCACCTATGCAACAATTAGTTTATGGGTTAACTCCTGAGGAGACAAAAAAAATAAACGAAGTTAGTTGGGGAATATTTCATAATGAAACAAAAGCAGGAGCAACAAGCAAACCTGTTGGTGGAAAGATGATTGCAGCATCATTACTTCATGCTTTTGGAAGAGACAATGCAGCTTCATTAGGAGATGTACAAATTAAGTATGATGACTTAATGTTTAATAAAGATGGATCAATTTCCAAAACAGGAAGGTTGATGCAAGAGATGGGAGTTAATAGAGATGGATTATATAGTCCACTTGAACATCGTAAGGATTATAATGATGAAGTAAATTCTGTAGCTGCAGCATTAGCTACATCATTAGACAAGATTAAAAACAATCCTACTAAGTATAAATACAATTCTGATAAGAATACAGTGTATGGAAACATTCCAGTGGATGAAGCACTTGCTACTATTTATAGACTTGGTACAGTTGGTTTTAAAGAATCTGCTTTAAGAAAGCACTTATCTTATGGAAAGGCTGCTGCAACACATGTTAACAGAGATATAGAACCATCAAAGAAACCTGTTGTAAATGTTGGAGGTCAGCCACTATTTGCAAAACTTCCTAAAAAGGAACAAGGAGGACAGTTGACAAAGCTGGACCAATTAACTAACTTTACTAATTACAATACCAAACAACCAGGAGGCTGGTTAGATAAATACCAATAATATGAAAGCTCAAATATTAAAAATTGCTGGAGTTAAGAACGAGAAAGAGTTCTACAAGAAGTTCCCTACAGAGGAAGCCTTCTTGAAAAAGCATGGCAAAGAGTTAAAGAAAGCTCAAGTGGGTGCAATGATTGGTGAGAACACTCAACCAGTAAAACCTGTCACTCCTATATCTTACAGTGATCTTTATAGTAATGCAACTTCTTCAGTTACTGGTATTAGTCCAGAAGAACAAGCTAGACAGGAAGCATTAGCTTCTCAACAAGCGATAGCTGCTTCAGGACAACAGTCAGGTGGAGGTATGGGTAGTATTGGAGATGTTCTTAAAGGTATTGATCCTTCTATGATTGCATCATTAATAGGTGCTAAGAATGGTAAGAAGTTACCAAAAGCTCAAAAAGGTTTTGAAGGACTTATCAAACCTCCTGCTATGCCTAAGGTTGGTATGACTAACTTAGCAAACACAAAAGGATTTGGACTAACTGCTTTAAATGAACCAGGACAATCTCCTGAAAGAGGAGGAGGATATAAAGATGCATTAATGTCATTAGCAACAAATGCAGGAAGTCTTATTGGAGGAATTGAACAATGGACTCAAAATACCAAAGACACTGCTAAAGCTAACATGTATGGTAAGGTTAGTGATGTTACATTACAAGCAGCGTCATTAAGACCTGAGCAAAACAAAAGACGCTATGTTCGTCCAGAGGATCAAGTTATGCAAAACTTTAAACCTCTTGGTTCAGGTACTAATTATCTTGCTGCACAAAATGGAACAATGATTGGTGGTAATCCTACAGAGATTCAGAATATTTACAATAGTCCAAATACTATGTACACTGATCTTGGTTACGAACCATTGAATGATGAGAATCGATTGAAGCAATATGAAAGAGGTGGTAAGATGAAGAAAGCACAAGGTGGCATTAATCTTGATCCATTTGCTGGAATAGCAGGTGGTATTGGTGGAGCATTAGGTTCTGCTACAGGAAAAGGAACTGGTAAAGGTGGACCTGGTTCTGCAATTGGCTCTGCTCTTGGTGGTGCTCTTGGAACATTTATTCCTATTCCAGGAGTTGGTACACTATTAGGTTCTCTAGGAGGTGGATTTATAGGAGGACTATTTGATTCAAATCAACAAAACGAATCACAAGCTGCTCAAGATAAACTTAATCAAAACTTGCAAGCTTCTGCATTTCAATCAGGAGCACAAAATCTACAAACTCAGAATAAATCATTTATGGAAGACGGTGGATGGGTGAGTCATGACTGGCAACCACAAGTGATAGCATCATTTGGTGAGCACAGTATGAAAGACTTATTGAAACCAGATCCTATGATGAACACGTTACGTGCAGGTGGACACTTGTCATACTACACTCCTCCTAGTGCAGAAGCTATGTATACAGGTAGAGCTGAAGATGGTGTACAAATGGCTATGGGTGGAGATCTACAAGTAGGTAGAGGATCTGCTGATACAATGTCTTATAATCCTTATCTTCCAGGAGATGGTGAAACAGTTATGTTTAGAGGACCTTCTCATGATAATGGTGGTATGCCAGTATCATTTGGACAGAATGGTGTAGAGGTTGAGGGTGGTGAGCCTGCAATCAAAATGCAAGATGGTGGTCAACAAGAGAACCTTGTTGTTTATGGAAACATGCCAATTCCTGATTATGGAGTTAACGAGATAAATGATCCTAAAGCTAAAGGTAAGAAGTTTAAAAATTATATTGCTGACTTATCAAAGCAAGAAGTTAAGATAAACAAGTCAATAGAGAAAGGAGTTAAATTAGTTAACACTAAAGATAGCGATGATCCATTTGATCAATTAGCATTCAACTCTGGTAAAGCTATGATAATGGGAGGTAATCAAAAGCTTAGAACCATTGCTGAGAGGAAGATGGATACAGCTGCTGTACAGAATGGAATTCTTGATACAGCAGAAGAGTTTGGTGTTAAGAGCGATGACTTAGCCAAAGGTAAACTTAAGATGGATAAAGATAATAATATGTATGCTGAGTTTGGAAAGAAAGTTAAATTCCAACCAGGTGGAAAAGCTCCACTTCCTATATCATTAGGTGCAATTGCTGAAGCTCTTCCAGGATCATTTCTTCCAGGATTGAGTGAAGCAGACCTTGCAGCTAAATCTGCTGCAATAGCTAAGGCACAAGACAATTACGATTTCCATATGGGAGTTTCTAAACTTCCTCCATTTTATATACAAGCAGGTCCTAGATTTGATATTAGAAATTTTCTTCCTCAGTCAGCAATAAAACAAATGGAAATTGTTAATCCTCCAGCTCTTCCAAATTATTATGAATGGGATAAAGAGATTGGAGATTATGCACCTGGCGAATCAATAGGACTGGGAAATAAAGATAAAGTTACAGTAGCTGACACTCCTACTTTATCAGAAGTTACTCAAGGAGTTAATCGAGGAACAGCATCTAGTAAAAAACAAATAGATCCATTTTGGGGAAATCTTTTACAGATGGGATTAACATCAGCATCTCCTTTCTTACGTCCTAGTTCAGATCAACCTATTGATCCTGCTACGTATGCACCAGAGATGTATATGATGGCTAACAATCAAATAGAGCCTGTAGCAGCACAATCATATGATCCATTGTTATCTCAACCAACTTCATATAGTCTTCAAGATCAATTGAATGAGGTGACAGCACAATCTCGTGCTGCTGAGAAGATGGCTGCTTATAATCCTGAAGCTGCTGCAATGATTGCTGCAGGTTCTTACAATGCTAAAAATAAAATATTAGCAGAACAATTTAGAATGAATCAAGCTGAGCAACAACGTGTAGCTGAGCAGAATCGTAATGTTCTTAATGATGCAAAATTAAAGAACTTAGCTATTTATGATACTCAGTCTCAAAGATATGCTGAAGCTAAGAGTAAGACTAAAGCACAGGCACTAGAGGTTATGAAATCAGTTGCTGATAAGATTGCCAAGAACAAACTTGAGAACAGAACACTTGCTGTATACGAGAACTTATTCCCAGCTTACTCATTCACTTCGAAAGGTACAGCTTATAAGAATCCATTATACACTAGCTTCTTTAATACATTAGGTGGTATGGGAAATAGTCCTTTTGGTAGTGGAGTTGGTGGTAAAGGTTTAGCTAAGAATAAAGCATTATCGTTTAATGCTGCAGGAGAAATTATAGGAACACATTCCACTTCTAGTGATTCAGATGAAACAAATAGGAATGGAGGAATTGTTAAAGCAATCAAGAATCTCTAATTAGATTGATTATACAAGATTACTAACTTTTGTTAGTAGTCTTTGTATATGTAATATTTTAAATTATATTTGTTAATTATACTAACTCATGGCTTCATATACTGACGCAATATCGACCTTTAACCCTTACGTATCGCAGATCCCTGTCGATGCTATGGTCAAAGTGGGCATGCAAAAGCAAGCTCAGTATGATCAGGGTGTGCAGAAAATCCAGAGCTACATTGATAATGTAGCAGGTATGGAAATCCTTAATGATACAGATAAAGAATATTTACATTCAAAACTTAACCAACTAGGATCAGATTTAAAAGTAGTTGCTGCTGGAGACTTCTCCAATCAGCAGTTAGTTAACTCTGTTGGTGGTATGGCATCTCAAATCACTAAAGATACAAACATTCAGAATGCTATTTTTTCTACATCTAATGCTAAGAAACAACAAGCAAGGATTGATGCAGATGTAAAGAAGGGTAAGTTAAATGACTCTAGTCAATACATCTACAATAAAGAGTTGCAAAAGTATATGGGCAACAAAGAAGTTGGTCAACGTTTTACTGGTCAATATGTACCAAAGACAAGTGAGTGGGATAAAAAAATGTTTGAAGCTATAAAAGTACTTCAACCAAAAATTACACAACAAGACATTGCTTATTTAACTGATCCTAAAACAGGAAAGCCTGATATAAAGTTAGCTGCTGAAGTAATGCAACGTTATACAGACAAACGTGTTGATGAAGATCAAATTCGTACAGCTATTAATGCTGTATTGAATCCTGCTGATCTTGAACAAATGCGTATGGATGGTATCTTTAATTATAGACACTATAATGAAAAAGATATAGCTGGATTAATTACAGAGAAAACTAATGAAAATATTGAAATTGCTAATGATCGTCTTGGACAATTAAGAAGAAGTCTTAAAGTATTAACTGATCCAGATAAAATTTTAGCAGCTCAAAAATTAATTACTCTCTATGAAAATAAATTAGGGGATCCTGCTATAAATAAACCTGGTGAATTACGCACTAGTGCAGAAGCTAGGATTGCATCATTGAGTGATCCAGATAAATTAGACCAAGTAAAATCTGAAACATTCTTAAGAAATACTATTGATGAGTATTCAAATGCTTTTGCATATGCTGAGATTAAGAATGAGATAATGACTAATCCTGTTGTAACAGAGAGACGTGCTAAAGAGGATGATGAATTCAAACGTCAGGTTGAAGCAAGTAATCAACTTGATAAAGCAGAGACTAGAAGACTAAATAGGAGGGAAGATAAACGAAAAGAAGACGCAGCAGCTAGAGAACAAGGTAAGTATGAAAAAGAACAAACAGGAGATGCTCCTCACTTTACAGGCGTAGGTGATGAAACTGAACAAAAAAGAACATCTGTTATAAATTGGTTAAATAATAAAAGATCTTATGAAAATCAAAATAGATCATTAACAAACCAAATAAAAGATAAAGTAGGTGGTGCGTTTAATAATCTTACTGATGCTGAAATAGAAACTAAGATTAATGAATATGCAAAAGATCCTGTTAGAAATAAACCAGATGATAACAGTGTTAAAGAACTAATGGATAGTTATTTAGCTAATAAAAGATATATTGCTAAGCAAGACATAATGCTTAATGAAGCTAATAAAAAAGCTACAGAAGAAGTTACAGGAGGAAAAGGTATCATAAGTTTAATAGAAAGCGATCTTAGTAAGATGTCTAACATTACACTTTTTAAAGGTGGAAAACCTGTTGTATTTACTCCAAAAGAAATTGTAGAATATTTATCAACAAGAGAATATGCAAACGTTATAAGAGATAGTAAAGGTAATCTTGTTGCTACTGCTGGACCTACATCATCTTCATTATCTGTAAGAGATGAAAAATCAGGTGGATTACCATTAACTGAGAAAGAACAATTACTAAAAGAAACATTAGGGTATAGATATGTAGGTGGTTCTGGTGGATATGAAGCAAGAAAGAATCCAGTATTAGAAAAAGAATTATCAAAATACAATGCATTAACTGCAAAGTATAAAGGTGTTGTTTTGCAGATTGCTGATAGAAAAGTAGAACTACTTCAACCTTATACAGGTGCATTTAAAACTGAAGGTTCTGGAATTACATTTAGTGGTAGCGATGGAAAGACTGCAAAAAACTTTATTTACAAACTTCGTAATGCAGTATCTAATGATGTTAGACAACAAGGGGGTGATATAAACTATGATGCTAAAAAAACTTTAGAAAATTTAGCTGCAAAAGATGCTGATCAATTATTATCATTTGGTGTAGAGCGTCAAGGTAACAAGTATTACATTCAGGTTCAAGATCAAGCTGGAGATTTTCAAAATGTTCCAGTTAGTTCATCATTTATAAAAAATAATTTAGGAGCAAATTGGTTAAACAAAGCTGCTGATACTCAAATGCAAATGCATAGTTTAGGAGGTAATAGTAATCCTACTAATGATATTAACCTATCGCAATATGCTCCAAATGATTTTGGAAGCTATATTAATGGTTCAAAAAGCGTTACCTTAAAAGTTTATGCTGATACACGAGATCAAGATAATGGAAATGCTTCTGTTACTTTTCGTTTAAAAAATGACAGAGGTGAATCAATTCCTATTGTATGGCCAGGAGTAGAAGGTATTACTTCTATAGATAAATTTCCACAATGGTTAAAAGCACAGAGTGATGCAACATTACTTCCATTATTAAAAAGGTTATATCCAGGAGTAGATGAGTTTTTAAAAAGATAAATTATTATGGCAGGAACTGACTTAAAGCCTGTAAGGGAAAATGTATTACCTTCATTAAAACCAGTTGATGTTGCACCAATGGTACCAGTATCTCGTACTCCTCGTGCATACGATCTGTCTGTAGAAAGAAAGAATGATATAATTCCTTTACCTACGCCAAATTCTGATTCTTCTGGATTTACCAAGATTGTATCATCGCAAGATCTATATGAAAATAGACAGTATGATTCATACGATCCTGAGAAGTCTCCAGATTTCTATGCCTATGGTCAGTCTACTACAGACAAAGCTCTTAATGGTCTTGTTAAGTTTGCTGGTAAAACAGCTACAACTATTGCTAGTAATACAGCTGGTTTAGTTTATGGACTTGGTGCTTGGGCTGCTGATGGAAAGTTTAGTTCATTTTATGATAATGATTTCTTTAGATCAATGGATGCTATTGATGAAAAGTTACGCATTAGTAATCCACATCTTTATACACAAGCAGAGATAGATGATCCATTCTCTGCAAATTCTATTTTCTCAGGTAACTTTTTATGGGATAAGATTGTATCTAACTTAGGATATGCAGCTGGTGCTGCTGTTACAGGTTATGCTGCTACTGCTGCAATGGAAGCATTAGGATTATCTAGAGCTTTGGTTGCTGCAGGTAAAGGTTTACAAGCTCTTGAAGCAAGTAATGCTGCTGTAGCAGAAGGTAGAAGTATGGCATCTATGTTATCTAATCTACGTAAGGCTAGTGGTTTTGATAAACTTGCTGGTGGTTTAGGTGGTGCTCTTGAAGGAGCAGGTACAGTTTCTGCAGGTGCTAAGTTTTCAAAAGGAGCACAGCTTGCTGGTTCATTTTTAGGATCAACAGGGGAAAGTGGAATGGAATCATTTCAAGCTAAGAAACAAGCATTAGCTACAGGTCTTGATATGTTTAGACAAACTCATGGTGGTAGAGAACCTAATGAAGATGAGATGTTTCAACTTGTTGATACAGCTGATCGTATTGGTAATGCTACATTTGGATTGAACATGGCGTTGTTAACAACAACTAATAATATTCAACTTCCTAAAATATTTGGTTCTACTTTTTCAGGAGAGAAAGCAACATTAAATAATATCATCTTTAAGAATAATACCTGGGCTAGTACATTGCCACAAAAAGGTTTTGGTAAAATGTTATATGGTGCTTATAAAGGCACATCATTATTATTCAATCCTGCTGAAGCATTTGAAGAGGGTATGCAGTATGCTATTGAGAAAGGTACATCTAACTACTTTAGTAGATCTGATTATAATAAAGAAGATTCATGGTTTAGTGATCTTGGAGCATTGTTACTTCCTGGGGGGAGAGGGGTTCTTGGTAAAGGTGTAGCAGATACTCTTACATCTAATGAAGGTTTAGAAAGTATTTTGATTGGTGGTCTATCTGGAGCAATGATGACTTCAGGTATATTTACTGCTGGTAGAACAGGAGACATTGCACAACGTGGTGTATTTGGATATGGTGGTACAGAAGGTAAGTTAAGAAACGAAACTATAGCTGCATGGAATAAAGTTCCTTTTGTTGAGAAACTTAAGGAGATGAAAGAGTTCATGGATAGATCTGAGATGACTCAAATAATGAGAGATCAAGCTATTCGTGTTGGAGATATATTAGAAGCTAAAGATCTTGAGTCTGACTACATGTTAGGATATATGTTACCACGTATTAAGTATGGTGGTAAAGATGCTATCATGGAGGAAGTTAAATCTGTTAGAGAGCAAGCTCTTACTACAGATGGTTTTCAAAAATTAATTGAAGCAGGATATGCTAATGAGAATGATACTCGTGAAAAGTTCTTAGCTCGTTTATCAAATATTGAAAACACAGCTAATCTTGTTGATAAGAGTTACGCTCAATTAAATGGTAAACTATCTGGTGAGATATTAAAAGATGAAGATGGTAATCCTATCCTTGATAGTAATAAACAACCTATCAAAAAGTATTCTAATCAACTTGTAAATAAACTTGTATATAGTACAGCTAAGATTGCTGATTACACTGATCGTATTAACACTCTTCAAGATACATTAGGAAAGAGTGGTGTAGTTATATCTGATATTGTTGAAGCTATTAATAATGATGCTACTCCAGAAGAAGTAACAGCAGCTATTGATAAGCAAGCAGATAAAATTATTGGTATTGTAAATGGTAGTGATTTAGTAAAAACTGATTTATTAACCAATCTTCAAGATGCATCTGAGTTACAGATGCGTAAGAAAGCAACTATCAAAGAGCAGAACGAAATGTTAAGTGCTCCTGAATCATTTGCTGATAGAGCTCCTGAGGTAGTACCAGAAGGTAAAGTTGAATCTAAAGTTCTTGTTAAGACTAAAGATGGTGAAGAGCAATTAGAAGTTGGTACAGAATACTATCTTGGTAAAGTAACAGAGAAGGATAGTAAAGGTAATGAAGTGTATCGTTTTCCTAAACTTACTATCTTAGGTGAGAACGAAGATGGCACTATTAAGATTCAAACATCTAATGGTAGAATTAAAGATATATCCAAAGATGACTTATCTGATTATAAATTAGGAAAGGTATCTGATGTAGAGAACAACCCTAATGCTAACTTCTATTTACGTAATATCAATAAGGTGGCTTATTGGAATAGAGGAAAAGCTAAAGGTGGTAAGAAGCAAGGTAGATTAATCTATAATTCTAAAGCAGATAAACTTCAATTTGTTTACACTGTTAGTAAAGGTAAGACTAGCACTATTGATATTAGTCAAGAATCCTTCAAACCTAACGAAGGTTTTAAAGAAGGTATATTTTCATTTGGTGGTGAGTTAACTGCTGAGGATACAGCTGACTACAATAAAGCTAAGAAGTCTGGACAGTTACAAAAGAATCTTGAGACTGTATTAGCTAATAGAGGTGAGGTTATTGAAGCATTATATGATGAGGCTTCTGATAATCTTGCTAAGACAAAAGAGTTAATTACTTCAAGAACTGAGCAGTTAGAAAAGACGCAGGCTGAATTAAAAGATGCTCAAGATAAAGTTAACAATCCTGAATACACTAAAGCTAAGAAGTTTAAAGCTGTTACTAAAACTGCAATCAAGGCTGTTAAAAGTTTATCTAGGATTCAAGATTCATTAATTCTCGAAATACAATCTCTTGAGAATGAATTAGAACAAACAGAAATTAACTTAGAATATATTAATGAGCTTTACAATAAGCTTGACGAATACCCTACAGTTAGTAATGAGTTTTTTGATGAACTTAAAAAAGAACGTGATGAGATTGAATATTTAGTTAAAGAAACTAAAGAGAATATATCTGTATTACAATCTTTACTTAAAGACGTTCAGGGTGCTCTTGATGTAGCTGTTGAGTTTGTTCGTGACATCATTGACAAGTTTGCTACTAAATATCCAGATCTACCATTTGGTCAGAATGAATTACGTGACTTCTTAAATAAAAACATTGAAGACACTAATCGTCAAAAGGATGTAACTCCAACATCAGAAGCAGAGAAGATGCTTCCATACACTGCTGTAAGTGCTGGATTGTTAGATGACCTAGCTACGTTTGATAGAGAGATTGCTGATCTTGATGATATTGAAATCATTCCTAGAGAAAAACAGATTGATGAAATCAATGCTGAGATCTCTAAGGCTGTAGATAAATTGTTTCAATTGAAGAAACAATTAAAAGCTAAAGATGAAGTTCTTAGTCGTTTCAAAAAAATTGCTGACGAATATGTAAAAAGAAAAACTCGTGAGGATAAGTTAAGAACTGATGAGAAGTTAATTGCACAAGTGTTAGGTACACAAGGCAAAGATATTGAAAACAGTAATCCTTCTGATAAAACATATCAACCTGATGCTAAAAAGAGTTGGCTACAAGCTGTATTATCAACTGTCATTCCTTCTAAGAAAACAGCAGGTGGTGAACTTAAAGCACATCAACTACGTGCTAATGAGTTTGCATATAGAATGTCTCCTGATGCTATCAAAGACTTACGTGCTGTTGTAGTTACTACAAAGAATCAAGCTAAGCTTGGTATGCCAACTTTAATGGAAGATGGTGTAGCAGGAACTGATTATAAGGCAGATGCAGTTATTGCAGTTGTTATCACAGATAAGAAAGGAAGACCAGTTGGACTTAATGGTAAGCCATTAAACAAACCATCATTTGATAATGCCATCTTCCAAACAATGCCTACTGCTGAAAATCTTCCTAATTTATTTAGAGAAGGTACACCTCAAACAACTATTGATGCTCTTGTAGCAGAATACAAAGTTTGGAGAAAAGAACAGTTTGCAAATGAAGATGTCATTCCTATTGGATTTGCTACATCTTTTGGTATTCCTGAATATGTACAAGTTTTATCAGAAGATGGTAAAACATCAACAAGAGATTTTAGTGCTACAGTTCCTGTCGTTTCCTCTGGATTAATTACAGATAATGATTTGAACAATAAGCAAACTATGTATGTACATGTATCTGATACTCCTGCTGAGAAAGGTACAACTAAGTTTAATAATGCATTAGGTCGTGTATTTTTAAATTTAGCTAAAGGATATATTAAACTTAATGCAAGGAAATATAATAGTAAAGAAGCTGACACTATATTTGAAGGTATCAAGTTCTTATCAAACAACATGTTTGAGAAGGGTACAATTAGAGATGAGCAAAGTAAACGTGTAATTTCATGGTTACGTAGTGTTGCTTATTGGGGTAAGCCAAAAGAAAAAGCTGGATATAACAGTATATGGTTTGAGAAAGTAGATGTTCCTGGAACAGGTCTTTCTGAGCTAAGATTATTTATGTCTGGTAAAGATGGCAGTTTTAGTTTTGATCCAGATTCATTACAAGCTAATAAAGATTCAATTATAACATTGTTAGAGAAAATGTATTTTAATACTAATGCTCGTCGTGTTAATGATCCTAAGATAATCACTCAACCATATGAAGAAATTATTGGATTCAAGAATGGTCAGATAGTAACGCGTGACGTTAGTAAAGACTTTCCAGAATCACAAGCTGGTAAGTGGCCAAACTATCAAACATATTTACTATCATCAAAAGGTAGAGAAGCTAATGACATTCCATTTACAACAAACATTCGTCCATTAAAAGGAGATGATGATGTAAACATAGTTGGTCATTACTTTACATTAACTGGTAACAAGGCTCAGTTTGAAACTGCAGTGGCTAACAAGCCAGTGGTAACTGCTCAACCTGTTATAATAGCACCAGCTAATACATTACAAATTACACCAGCTCCTGCAGTACCAGTACAAAAACTACCACAAGTAGGTGCTACTTCTTCTACAGGTATTAGACGTGATGGTATAACACCAAATCCTATTGAGATTAAATTACCAAATGGTACTATAGTTGGTACAATAAATTACACTACTAATGAGAATAATGAACTAGCTTTTAATTCAAATGATCAAGTTATTGAAGATTTAGCAACAGCTATGAAGATTTCATTAGAAGAATCTGAAAGAGCTGTTTGGGGTAAAATATTAACTACACTTAACCAAGCATTCCCTGTACAGACTGCTGCTACATTTACTCCTACAACTCCTTATGGTACACCAGTTGGTGAGCCTATAGTAGTAGCTGCTGCTCCTGTAGTTGCACAAGCTGATGTGGTAGCTGTTCAACCTGTACCTGATTCATCTGTAAAGAGTGCTGCAGAGATCATGGCTCAAATGCGTAAAGGTGGTGTAGATAATACAGCTATGCGTCAAATTATTGGCAATCAATTAAAAGCATTC
>Ga0315288_10004368_pt1 | contig 17963 bp, 16 predicted proteins | sample YL17G11_20_MG_FD_203454 | JGI IMG/M metagenome (GOLD analysis project Ga0315288, IMG submission 203454) | Sediment microbial communities from Yellowstone Lake, YNP, Wyoming, USA - YL17G11_20 | ecosystem: Environmental > Aquatic > Freshwater > Lake > Sediment | place: USA: Wyoming | collected... | reverse complement strand
CGCCGTGCCCGCGGGTGGGACGAGGCGACCCGCACCGCCTACCGGCGGCACCGCTGGCGGGTGGAAGGGGTCCACGGCGAGGCGAAAACGCAGCACGGACTCCGCCGCGCCGTGCGGCGCGGCCTGGCGAACGTCGCCATCCAGGTGTACCTCACCGCCGCGGCGATGAACCTGAAGCGCCTGGCCCGGCAGCACGCGCTGGTTCATGTCGCCATCACTCGGTTTGGCCGCCGCATCGTTCGCCTCTGGGGCTCACTGGGCCGTCGCTACCAGGAAACGGCCTGCCGCGGCGGCAACGAAACAACTCGGCTCCCGCAGGCCGCCTAGTGTCCTGTCAACCAAGTCCTGCTACCGTCCCGCTCGCGGGAATCTGCCGACAGGCCGGCTTTAGGGCTCGTAGGGGGCCCTGCCGGGCAGGTGCGCATAGTGTCAGGACTTCGGAGGCGAGACACTAGATAGAGAGTTGGGACACTGGGAGGGGGTTGTTCAACAGCCCCATATCTCCCATGATCGCTTGCGCGTGAGGGCCGAAGGCGGTCTGAAATGCCTCTACCGAATCGAAATAGAGGTGACTCATGGCGATGTAGGTTGGCGGCGATCCGGGCCCAGCGCCGCTCAGTCCCTGTTCTACAGCCACGCCCTTGCACGCAGCCCCCAACTTTTGCCGGACCATGGGTATGTGCTTGTTGCAGTAGTAGCCCATGTCGAACTTCTTGCCTTCGTCGTTCGGATAAAGCACGCTGACTTTGATCATGCTTGCCTCCTCCTCACGTTGCCGTGGTTACTGGGCCTCGACCCCATCGTCTCTCGCGACTCATCGTACAGGAGATCGCGTGAGTTCTTAGCGAGTCTGAAGCAACATTTGTCCTTTCCTGGTGCCATGTCATTCTGCGCCATTCCTGGTAGCAGAGGCCGCAGGGCAGGCCCCCCGGCCAGGCAAGCCCGGCACAGGCAGCCTCGCCTTCTGCCCTGGTCTGGTTCCGCGCAAGGCTCCAGGTAGGCAGGAAGCGAGGCTGCTTCGCCTAACCTCCTTCGCCATGGCTCAAGGGCCGCGGGGCCAGGCAGCCCGAGGCCCCTGCCCTACGAACCTGGGGCACGGCCGAGTATGCCGGCCCATGACGGGAATGTTCCACGAGGAGAGAGGATGAGCCGAGCGATGGATCCCGACAAGAAACTCCCCTTCCCGACGCGACCGCTCAAGGTGCACGGCGGAGTGGTGGAGGAATACGTCATTCCCGATGATCAGAAGGAAGACGTGCTGCGGGATCTTTACCTGTCTGACCCTGTTCCGTCCCTGGACGAAGAGCGCTTCGACCTGCATGAAGGACGTCTGTTCAAGGTCGGAGACTTCATGGTTCTGTGGTACGATGGGCACAACTGGCTGGTGAGCCCCTACTTCGCATCCAGCGGCGGGTCGGTCATTGATTGGATGCCCGCCGATTGGGCGGACAGCGAATAGGATAGCCCGCAGGTGTGGTATCGGCGCAGTTGAGGAAGGGACGGCCCCGTTGCCGGATGGCAGTGGAGAATGATGTCAACACTCGCTGTTCTAGTCGCACTCCTCATGGGACTGATGACGGGCTGCGGCTCGGGCCTCACCACCAACCCCCAGGAACCACAGTTCACCAAGCAGGGTGAATTGTCTTTCTACAGGCAAGCCACCGCAGAGAAGATCGTGCAGATTGACATCGAGATCGCCGACACGGTCGCGAAGCGCACGCAAGGGCTGATGTACCGGCGCTCCCTGCCCGCGGATGCCGGCATGCTGTTCATCTTCGATTCCTCCCGGCCCGTGTCGTTTTGGATGAAGAACACCTATATCTCGCTGGACATCGTCTTCGCGAACGAGGCGAAGCAGATTGTGTCCATAGCGAAGAACACCACTCCTCTGTCAGAGACGTTCATACCCTCAGGCGCGCCCGCGATGTACGTCGTGGAAGTGAATGCGGGGTTCTGTGACACGCACGGAGTCAACGTCGGTGACTCGATGGATTTCTCACGGATGGTCCCCGCCGGCTGACGTGCTTCTTCCCGGCCCCACCTGTGACGTTGTCGCCCGGCTCCCAAGTGGTTTCGCCAGGGCAGAACCCCTGGCCGGTCAGGCTCGCGTTCCGCCCCAGTCAAGTTGCGCGCAAGGCTCCGAAGGGGCCACGCGGGTTGATCCGCGGGCGACAGGGAAGGCCGCGATGCGCGAGGAAACCTCCCCTCGCAAGCCCTACGGCGTTTTGGGGCTATCTGACCGGGGCGCCCTGCCTCGGCGGAGATGGAGATTGGTATGAAGCGTCTCGTCCGGCTGGTCCTCGTCGTCTTGCTGCTTGCCTTCGTCGCTCCCTGCTGGGGCGGCGACACCTGGCGGCTCACGATCCTCCACGGCAACGATCTCCATGGCATGATGCGGCCCTTCGACTATCAGGGCACCTACCCCGGGCTTGCCGGCAAGCAGGCCAACGTCGGGGGGATGGCTCGGCGCGGCACGCTCATCAAGCGGCTCCGCAGGGAGGTGAAGAACCCGATGCTGGTTCTCGAGGCGGGCGATCTTTTCACGCGTGGCCCCGGGCACACTCGCTGGTACGGCGTGCCGGAGATCGAGGCGATGAACCTCATGGGCTATGACCTGCTGTGCGTGGGCAACAATGAGTTGAAAGCCACAGGCGACACGGAGTCCCAGGAGAGGATGCGGGTGCTCGTGCGGCGCAGCCGGTTCCCCTGGGTGTCGGCGAATCTGACGGTGGAGGGAACGGCGACCGCAGACCGCCCGGCGGTGCCGGTGGAGGGAGTGCAGCCCTTTGTGGTGCGCACATTCGGACGGATGCGCGTCGGCCTGCTGGGACTGACCGCACCCCGGGCCGACGCCTACCCGCAGGTCAAAGGCTGGCGCGTGGGGGATCCTATCGAAGCGGCCAAGCGATGGGTGCCGCTGGCCCGCAAGGAATGCGACATCCTGATCGCGGTCACGCACATGGGCGAGAAGTCGGACCGCCAACTCGCCGCGCAGGTCGAGGGCATTGATGCCATCGTCGGCGGGGATTCCCACACCTTTCTCCCGCATCCCGTCCTGGTGAAGAACCCCGCCGGGGTAGACGTGCCCATCGCCCAGGCCGGAGAGTTGGGTGTCGTCCTCGGGCGGCTGGACCTGACCTTCGAGTACGGCAACGGCTGGCATCTGAAGGCCGCGGAGGGGCACCTCTTGCCGATCACCGCGGCGCTGCCCGAGGACCCGGAGGTCAAGCGCCTGCTCGAGTCCTACCTCGATGCACCTGCAGTGAGCGCCCTGCCCTGGCCGGCTCCTGCCTGGGCCTTCGGCGGATGACACGAAGGCCGCGCGAAATCGGGTGGGCGGAAGTGCGTACGGAAGGACCTCCGGCCTAGGTCTCCTACGGGCTGGTCGCGGGGAAAGCCGCCGTCGCATGGATTGCGGGGGGATGATACATTTGCAGACTGGAGCGTTTCGGCAGAGCGCGTTGTTCACCAGCGGCGAGGACGGCTACCACACCTACCGCATTCCGGCGATCGTCGCCACCTCGCGCCAGTGGGTGCAGAACGTGGAGCTGCGCCCTTACGCCGACCTGGCGGCGACGCCGGTTCACCCGCAGTGGACCGCGCTGGCTGCGTTCGTCATCGCGCTTGCGGTTGCGACTTCCCTCGTAGCCTGGATGCTCTCCCGCCTCCCCGCCGCCTTCGCCGCCAACCCATAGGGCGCGCATTCCATGCGCGCCGCAAACGTAAGGCGGAGGAACATCCTACCGGGCCCAATAAGATTGGGCCCCTACACACGGAATCCGTACCGTAGGGGCCGATTCTTAATCGGCCCGACGCCTCAGGGGTCTCTTCCGTGGTAGGGCAGGACCTCGCGTCCTGCCCAGAGAAGTGGCTCTCAGCAACAGAAACCACTGTGGACTCCACTAAGGGGGACTTTCGGTATGGACGAGAAGCTCATTTTCATTAGTTGTGGCCAACAGACTGAAGAAGAGAAACGTCTCGGCGGAGTTGTGAAGGAGCTTGTTGACCAGACTCCCGGTTTTTCGGGCTACTTTGCCGAGTACGTGCAGAGCCTTGACGGGCTTGCATCAGACATCTTCGAAGCTCTTGGCCGTTGCTCTGGGTTCGTCGGGTTCCTCCACGAGCGGGGTACGGTGCAGAAGGAGGGCGGGGGTTTCATTGTCCGTACATCGGTGTGGATAAACCAGGAGATCGCCATTCTTGCGTACCGGCGGTTCCGTGAGGGAACCACGATTCCCATTCTCGTCTTCAAGGATCAGCAGGTTCAGGTGGAGGGTGCCATGACATCCCTGATCGTCAACGCCCACCCAATAGAAGACGCGGCATCCGTTTCCGACAGGATAGCCAAGTGGCTGTCATCCACCGAGTTTCCGCCCCCATCCGGCGTCAGCGACGCAGACTTTCAGTCGCTTTGGACACAGCTCTCCGACAAGGCTCGCGAGGTGATCAGGTCACTTAGAGCACTCGGTGGGGTAAACGTGAAGGAGTCCATCCTTGGAGGGCACCTAGCTGATCGTAAAGGCATTCCCAGGCAAGACGCGGCCAACTGGGTTCGGGATGCGAGGATCGAGTTTCAGAACACCGATCTAGTGAAGCTGGTTCCCAATATCCACTCGGGAGATGAGATGTCCATAAACCCAACGTGGCAGTCGCATATCGCAGGAGCCCTGAGCGACCAGAGGCGGAGTGCAAGTGAAGCCACGTGATGGTGCGGGCAGGTCAGCCAGGTACATGGCCGGACCTCAGGCCCCGCCAGTTGCCATCACGTCATGCGCCGGCGCCGCATCGCGTCATACACCCGCTCCACCACGACGGCGATCGCCACCTCCGTCAAGCTGGCGCCCGTGGCGCGGCTGCGCTCGAGGCAGTTGTCGTAGGCGGCGCCCAGGCTCTGCTCGACGGTGGCGAAAACCTCCTCGCGCGTCATCTTCATCGCGCTGAGCGACCGCGAGTACTCGTCCATCGAGGCCACCACCCCGCCCGCGTTGGCGAGGACGTCGGGCGCGACCATCACGCCGCGCTGCTCGAGCACCTCCATCGCCTCTTGTATACGGGGCAATGTCAGATGTGGGACCCCGATGCATCGGGGTCCACCACCAGCGCCGCCAGAGCGGCGCTGACACAGCCGAGGGCGGCTGTGCCACATTTCAGGAGCCATTTCTGATGCAAGAGGCTCTCTAGAGTGGGCAGGAGCAAGCTCCTGCCCCACGCGAAGGCCTGGCGCGGGGCTGCGAGCAGGCGTCTTCAGCGGAGCCCCGGCCGTTTTCGCCGGCGGCGTCATATCACGGTCAACGGTAATGTCTTTTCAGTTCCGAGGCGTACTCGGTTCCGAGTTCATCGCCATATTCTTGCAGCCACTGGCTGAACCGGGTGGGGCAGCGCGGCGGTTCATGGGAGACGAGCAGGTTGGCCATCAGGCCGGCGATCTCGTCGCGCGTGATCACCACGTCGCCCACCAGCCAGCCGATCGCGCGGCCGGCCGCCCAGGCCGCGCCCGCCGGCAGGTGCACGATCGCGGCCCGGCTGCCGATCCGCGCGCGGATCAGTCGAACCAACTCCTCGAACCCATACGTCTCCGGCCCGGCCGCATCCATCACCAGGTTCTCGGCCTGCTCCGCCGCCTCGACCGCAAGCGCAGCCAGGTCACCCACGTACACCGGTTGCAGCCGGTAGTCGCCGGCGCCGAACACCCCGAGCATGGGCAGCCGCCGAAGCAGCCAGGCGATGTTGTTGATCAAGACATCGCCCGTGCCGAACAGCACCGTCGGCCGCAAGATGATGTAGGACAGCCCCGACTCGATCAGCATGCGCTCCACCACGGCCTTGCCACGGAAGTAGGGCAGCGGCGAATCCTCCGAAGGGTTCGTAATGCTCAGGTGCACGAACCTTCCCACGCCTGCCTCGCGCGCGGCGCGGAGCAGGGTTCGCGTATTCGCGGCGGCACGGTCGAACGTGCTGCGCCCGCGGCTGAAGCGCACCCAGTACGTGTTGTACACCACCGCTGCCCCGCGCAGACTCGCGGCGAGGGCGTCCGGGTCGTCGAAATGAAACGGCATCGCCTCCACGCGATTGCCAAACGGGTTGGGCCGGTCGGGGTGGCCGGTGAGCGTGCGCACGCGTTGGCCTCGCTTCAGCAGCAGCGAGGCGATGTGCCTGCCGGAATAGCCGAACGCCCCGGTGACCACGTGCAACTCGGACGCCGTCACGCCTTGCTCCGTTCCCAGGTTACGCACATCCGAGAGGCCCTGGGGTCAACTTCCTCGGCGGCGCCAGGGGGAAAGTCGCCGAGATTCCCCGCGTTTGGCTTGGAATGCCGGGAGCGGTCGCTCGTCTACCCGTGGCACTGGGCGCAGAACTTCTGCTCGTGGCAGCGCGAGCAGGTCGAGGCCGGCGTGAGCGTGGTGGAGGTCGCGACCTTCTTGTGGTTGAGCATCCAGTCCGTGGGGTGCGGCATGGGCAGCCCGTGGCAACTGCTGCAGAACGCCTGCGCGTGGCAGGTGGCGCAGACCTTCGGGTTGGCCTGGCTGGTTTTGCCATGCTGCGCCATCCAGTTCGGGGCGGTGTGCGACGCCGGCCGCGCCCCCTGGTGGCACGAGGTGCAGAACTGCTTGGTGTGACACTTCGAGCAGGCGTCCGCCTTGGCCTGGCCGTGCTGCTGCAGCCAAGCCGGACCGTGTGAAGCCGGCACCGCCCCGCGGTGACACGCGGCGCAGAAGTCCTTGGCATGGCACGCATAGCACCCCGTGTCCGGGACCTTGCCGTGCTGCTGCAACCAGCCCGGCCCGTGCGAGGGCGGAACCGCCCCGCGATGGCATGCCGCGCAGAAACTCTGCGCATGACACGCCGCGCACACCTTCGCCTGCGTGCGCGCCGGCCCGGGGTGGCGCTTCAGCCAGTCGCCCGTGTGCAGCGTTTGCCGGTGGCAGCGGTCGCAGAACGAGCGCTCGTGGCATACCGCGCAATAGGCCGGCCTCGCCGCCGCCGTCCCCTGGTGAAACTTGAGCCACTCATGCAGGTGCGAATCCGGCCGGCGATTCTGATGGCAACTCTGGCAGAACGCCGGCCGGTGGCACGCCGCGCACTGCTTCGGGTCCTGGAGCACGGCGAACTTGTGGTTCAGGAACCAGTTCTGTTCCTGGTGTGAGAGCGGCTTCCTGGGCCCGACCTGCGGCATGAGCGGCATCTGCGAGGTCTGCGTCAGCCCCACCAGGTACGCCACCAGCGCGTCCATCTGCTCGCGCGGCAGCCGGTAGTGAGGCATGATCGAGCGCGGGTTGAAGGCCGTTGGATCCTCGAGCACCTTGCGTGCGCGCTCGGCTTTGAGCGGCGCGCTGCGCGCCAGGTCGGGGCCGGCCGTCCCGCCGCGGCCGTTGATGCCGTGGCACGCGTTGCAGCGCAGGTCGAGGAAGATCTTCTGCCCGCGCTTCTCGACGGCGGTCAGCGGTTTCTCGCGCGGCGTGGACACCACGGCGGACAGCCCCAGGACCGATACCCCCAGGAAGACCACGGCCGCCAGCGCGATCGAAAACGGCCGCTTCCCCGGCCAGCGCTCCGGGTTGCGGTCCAGGTAAGGGTAAACGATGAGCAGCGCCACCGCCAGCGTGGGCAGGACAATCGCCCCGACGAACTCCCACTGCGCCGGGAAGTACCTCAGCAACTCGAACAGCCACAGGAAATACCACTCCGGCCGCGGCACATAGGCCGTGTCGGCGGGATTGGCCACGGGTTCGGTCGGCGCGCCCAGCCGCCACGCCAGGAGCAACAGCACCACCAGCAGCGGCAGCACAAACAGCGCGTCCCGGAACGCCTGCTCCGGGTAGAACAACTGGGTCTTGGGAACCCGGTCCTCCTCCCCCACGCGCGCGAACGACGGCGTCAGCCCTCGCCGCCTCACCTGGAAAATGTGGAACACGATGAGCCCGCCCAGCAGCAGCGGAAAGATGAACACGTGCACCGTGAAAAAGCGGGTGAGCGTGATCGCCCCCACGCCCTGCCCGCCGCGGATCAGTTCCCGCACCACCGCGCCGATCACCGGGATCGAGCCCGCGATGTTGGTCCCCACCACCGTCGCCCAGTAGGCCTTCTGATCCCACGGCAGCAGGTACCCGGAGAAGGCCAGGCCGAAGGTCACCAGCAGCAGGCACACGCCGACCGCCCAGATAATCTGCCGCGGCCGCTTGTAGGCCCCCCAGATGAAACTCTGGAGCATGTGCAGGCCCACCAGCAGCAGCATCGCGTTGGCGCCCCAGTGGTGGAGTCCTCGCACCAGCCGCCCGAACCACAGGTTGTAACTCACGTACTGGATCGCTTCGTAGGCGTGGTCCGGCGACGGGCTGTAGTAGGCCATGAGCAGGATGCCCGTGGCGCCCTGCAGCATGAACATGAACAAGGCCGCCCCCCCGAACACGTGAGGCCAGCCCACGTTCTTCGGCAGCGGCTCCGAGAGAAAGTGGTGGATGATGCCGACGAGTTGGGTCTGCTCGTCAATCCACGCCAGCAGCCTGCGCAACATCTCGCCTACCCTGGCTCGATCCGGATCTGCAACATGCCCTTCGCCACCCGGAAGGCGTAGCGCGGCAGCGGCTTGGGCGGCGGCCCGCTCACCACCTTCCCTTCGATATCAAAGTCCCCACCGTGACACGGGCAGCGGAAGCGGCGGAGTTCGTCCTCCCAGTGCACCGGGCAGCCCAGGTGGGTGCAGATGTTGGACAGCACGTAAATCCCTTCCCCCGGCCGTCGCACGGCGTAGGCCGTCCCCGAGACCATCGTTTGGAGCCAGCTGGTGGCGCCCTCGTAACTGAAGGTAAAGGGGGTTGGCTCGTTCTCAGGCACCTTGCCAACCGGGCCGAGGTCAACCCACAACTCCTTGCTTCGCTTGAGCGCCGGCGCGACGAAAAGGCCCAGCAGCGGCACCCCGGCCAGCACGGCGATCACCGCGGCGATCACCCCGGTGAGCCAGGCCAGAAAAGTGCGGCGCGATTCTTGCATCTGCGATCCTCTCCGATTGCGCTGTGCTTCTTCGTCGGCGCGGGATTTACTGCCGCACAAATTGCACAACAGATTCCCATCCGCGCCTGCCGCCGAAACCTCCCCGCCTGGCCGATAGTCCGCCAGGCAATGGCTTGGACTGCCGCCGCGTGCCCAGCCGCTCCAGCGGAGGGCGGTATTTTACACGATGAACGATGTCGGTTCTATCTCACAAGGCCAGAAGCCTCCAAGAGCCCCCCGGACGCCCGTGGAAACGGCGGAACCTATCCTGCGGGATCTTGGGTCAACGCCTCATCCGCGCGCGGGCTGGGAAATACCGCCGCGCCTCCCTCAGCATCGCCACCACGTTCTCGGGCCTGATGTTCGCGATGCCGTGGTGGGAATTCGCAACGACATACCCGCCGCAGCCGGCAAACAGGTCCATGTTCTTGCGGACTTCGCGACGCACGGCGCCTTCGCTGCCGAAGGTAAGCAGTTGCTGGCAGTCAATGCCGCCGTAGAAGACGAGTTGGCCGCCGAAGTCGCGCGCGATGGACCCGGCGTCCATCCCCGCGGCTGAAGTCTGAAACGTCAGCAGCCCATCCACGCCGATGTCAATCAAGTCGGGCAAGATGGCGCGCACCGCCCCGCAGGAGTGCAGCAGGGCGTAGAGATCGTGTCGGTGCGCGACTTCCACTTGCCGCCGCAGCGGCTCCTTGAGGAAGCGCCGCCACAGTTCGGGGCTCATCATCAAGGCCCGCTGGGTGGCGTAGTCGTCGCCCAGCCAGCAGATGTCGGCGACTCCCCGCGCCTGCGCGCAGCAGCGCTCGAGCAACGCGACGTAGAACTCGTTCTGCCTCTCCACGAACGCGCCGAACACCTCCGGCGCGCTGATCATCTTCACCAGCGCCTCCTCGATGCCGAAGCGCTCGCAGGCGGTGCAGAACAGAGGCATCCACCCGCAGTGCAGCACCACGGCGCGGTCGGGGTGCGTCTCGCGGAATCCGCGGATTCCCGAAGCCTCCCACCAGGACGGATCCGGCCAGCGGTGTCGTTCGAGGTCGGCCACAGTCGCAGCGTCGCGCAGGGGCCGCTCCACCACGTGGTCCGAGTAGGTGCCGCCGGGCAGCGCCTCGCCTTCGTTGGGCTGCGACGCGGGCCCGGTGTAGGCGGCGAAGAACCAGCGGAAGTCGGTGTCGAAATGGTCATAGACCGCCGGCGGATCGGGGAGGCCCATCTGCTGCCGGAAGTAGTCCATCAATTCCGGCCAGATGATGGACTCCATGAAGTCGAACGGAACGCGGTCCGTCGCCTCAAACCGAAACGTTCTTCTCACCCGCTCCCGCGAGGTCATGCCGCTCATCGCGCGCTCCGATTCGGCCGTCGTCCGCGCCCGTTGGCGCGCGGCGCGTGGAGCCATTCTACCGGCTCTTCTCCGACCCCTCTTGGCGAGAGACTTGCCCGCTTCCGGCCCGCCAGACGAGGCCGAGGGGGAACCGCCGCCGGCTGAGCCGAAATCATCGTCAGGAATCTGGCCTGAAAGGAAACACCAGGGTGGTCATCCGGTCCCGGAATCTGAGATCATGGCTCTCCATCGCGGTCGTTCTCTTCGCAGTGGCGACGGCCGTCTCGGCTGCCTCCCCCACCCCGGACGACGCGCTCGCCCTGGTCCGCGCCCATGCCGACGCCATGCTGCGCTACGGCACGGACCACTATGGGCCCGCGCACACGCACTTCTTCCCCCAGATGCTCGACCTGCGCACTCTCGAAGCGCCGGTCCAGCGCACCCCTGCCGACTGGGCGCAGGAGACCAAGCACTGGAAGGAAGACACCGCCTACGCCGCCTGGGGCAAGTTCTGGAACGCCGCCGAAAGCCCCGCCAGCGCCAACCTGGGCCGCGATGCCGAGTTCCTCAACGCGCTCTACGACCTCTCCGACCTCGCCCGCGACCCGAAATACGCCCAGGCCGCGGACGCCTATCTCCGCGATTTCCTGCGCCTGGCGATCCATCCCAAGACCGGCTTCTGGGCCACGGGCGCCCACCTGCGCTACGATCTGGTCGAGGACCGCGTCGTCGGCCGGCGCCACGAGATGGAGCGCCAACTCGTGCCCTACGATCGCCTCTGGCAGATGAATCGCCGCGCCGTCATTCGCTATGCCGATGCCATCATGGCCGGCCACTTCCAGGACCGCGCGCGCTTCGGCTGGAACCGCCACGCCGACTGGGATACCAACAACCCCGGCGACGAATACGGCAACTTCCCCGAGTACGGCGGCGGCTATGCGTACCTCTGGGCCTTCGCCTACACGAAGACCCACGATCCCAGGTACCGCGAATGGATCGAGAAACTCGCCATCTCCTACGCCTCCAAGGGCGACGACGAGACCCGCCGCTTTCCCACCTCCTGGTGGGCCGACCGCAAACTCGGCAACCCTATCACCAGCCGCGACAACCCCGGCATGGCGCAACTCTGGCTCAAGGCCTGCGAACTGCTGCCTGATCCCTGGGTGCTCTCGTCGGCGCTCGCCCACCTCGACGACTGCTACGCCGGGAACCCCCGCTGGGAGCAGGCCGCCTGGAGCGCCTACTGGCAGGGCAAGCCCTGGGGCGGCACCACCGCGCTTCTCGCCTACCGGCTCAGCGGCGACCTCAAGTACCTGGAATGGGCCCGCGGCTTCGCCGAGCGCTTCGATGCGGTGCCTCGCCCGAAGGCCATGATGGCGATGATGGTCGCCGGCAACATGGATTTCTTCACCCAACTGTACCTCGCCACAGGCGTGCGCCGCTGGCTGGAGAAAGCGCTCGACCTCGTTGACCTCGCGCGCCGCTTCGCGCAGCCGAGCGGCCTCTTCGCCGGCGCCGTCGGCCTCGACCGCCCGCTCTACTACGACGCCACCCAGGGCCCCGGCTATCTCTGCGAGGCGCTGCTTCGCCTCTACCGCGCTTCGCTCCAGCCGCCTGATCCCACGGCCTATGTCAGGCAGCGCGTCTCCTTCCCCACCATCACGCTGCGCCCGGGTGCGAAGCGCTGGCCCGGTTCGCAGTCGCTCACCATCCGCGCGCAGATTGACGCCCCGCTCGGCGTCGTCAACCCGCGGCTGGAGTACACGCGCGATGACGTGATCGGCTTCTCGGCGCCGCTGCGCCAGGTGAAGAACGGCATCTACGAATTCGTCCTCCCCGCGATGGGCAGCGGCTTCGACGGCGGCGTCTCGCTGGCGGTGAGCGCCGGCAACGGTCGCGGCCCGCTCAACTGGTGCACCTCGCACTGGCGGCAGATAACCGTTTATCCGCGGGAGACCACGCAGGTCGCGGACCATGCGACGGTGACCACCGCCTCGGATGTCGCGGTCAGTGTGTCCAGCGGCGGCACGCTCTCGGTTGCGCGCTACCGCTGGAACCCGGCCGCGGCCGAGCCCGCCGGCGCACTCAGCAACGACTACGTTGATCTGTCCGGCACCGCGGTTCCGGCACGCCTTACGATCCGCGTGCGCCCCGAAACCGTCCAGGGCATGATCGCCGAATCCATCCACCTCGCGCATCTTCGCGACGGCAAATGGGAGACAGTCGAAACCCAGAGCGACGCGAAGGCAGGCACCCTCTCCACCACTGACGCCGCCCCGGGCCTCTGGACCGTGGTTGGCCAGAGCCGCGTGCTCTGGCGCGTGTTCGAGCCGAACGGCTACTATTCGGCAGCGGTCGGCGATCTCGTCGGCAACGGCAAGTTGCAGTTGCTCATGCCCGCCAACGGCCGCTGGGGCGAGGGCGCCTGTGGCCTCATTGATGGCGAGGGCAAGGTGACGTTCCAGCGCAAAGACCGGCTTCCTCAGCGCGGCATGCGCTTCTCGGGGCCGGCGCTAGCGGACCTCAACGGCGATGGCGCGCCCGAGATCATCGCTTCGAGCGAGGACGGCAACGTCTGGTGCATCGCCCGCGACGGCACCGTGCTCTGGAACTTCGAGACCGGCGGCTACTGCTGGACGCCGGTAGCGGCCGGCGATGTCAACGGCGATGGCCGGCCCGAAATCGCGGTCTCATCGGATAACCATTTCGTCTACCTGCTCGATGGCGCGGGCAACCTGCTCTGGAAGCGCGAGGCCGACGGCGCGCTCGGCACCCCGCCTGTGCTGGTGGAGGTTGATGGCGATGGCGCGCTCGAGATCCTCGCCGGCAGCGACCAGGGGCAGGTCATGGCCTTGAAAGCCAACGGCGCGTCGCTGTGGACCTACCAGGCCGGCGCCGGCGTGAACGGCGTCACCGCCGCCGACCTCGATGGCGACGGCCGCGTGGAATGCGCCGTCACCCTCGAGGACGGCCGGTTGGTCCTGCTCGATGCCCAGGGCAAGTTGCGCTGGCAATACGCCTGGGTCGCCAGCGATCCCGACCAGGCCGCCCTCTGGCAGAGCGTGGCCGGCAACATCAATGGCGACGGCAAGCGCGAGATCGTCGTCACCACCGAGGACGGCCACTGCCTGGCCATCTCGCACGCCGGCAAGCTGCTGTGGAGCGTCAATGTCGAGCGTCGCGCCAACGGCTGCCCGACCTTGCTCGACCTGGACCACGACGGCAAGTACGAGGTCATCGTGAGTTCCACGGCGAGCGCCATCTGGGCGCTCGACGGCAGCGGCAAGACGATCTGGGTCTTCCGCCAGCGCGGGGGCGGCATCTACTACACCGTCGCCGCCGACCTCAACGGCGACGGCCTGGTGGAGCTCTTTGGCATGACCGCCGGCGGCGACATCTGCCTGCGCACCGAGATGCGCTGCCAGCCCTACGAAATCTTCTGGGGCATGCAGCGCGGCGACCCTCGCCGCTCCGGCGTGCGCTGATGCTGCCCGCGTGAGTGCTCCCGCCTGCTGGTGGGAACCGTTCCGCGGTTCGCGAGGTCTAACCAATCGCAAGCACATCATATAGGGGGCATATCCATGAGACTCTCCTGGCGGTTGGGCACGATCTGTGCAGCGCTCGCGACCCTGCTTCTCGTCGGCCTCGGAGCGGCTGTCAAGGCGGCGGAGAGTTCTTCTGCTGATCTGGAGGGGCTGCGTCTCACCCTGACGATCGCCAGGTCGCACTATGAATGGTGGGAGGCGATTGATGTGCAGGCCGTCCTCACCAACGTCGGGAACGACCCCCTTGTGGTTGCGCCGCGCTCGTGCCGCCTCAGGATCAGTGGGAACGGTGCGGCCTATCTTGCCTATCCGGGTCCGGCGCGTGCTTGGGATGAGGCCATTCAGGCCCTTGCGCTAGGCGAGAACCTGGTCGTAACCTTCAAGGCGTTGTCCGACGGCGATGGCGAGTGGAAGATCCGAACCGGGCAATACGAAATGCGCGCGGAGTACCGGCTCGATGCGGACCAGGTTCGACAATCGCCGCAGGAATCGCCGCAGGCCACACGACCCGAGGGAAGACTATGGCTTGGCAGTTTGGAGACCCCACCGGTCAAGATCCGCATCGGGCGGAACTCCCAGATGTTCCTCGCGATCAACCGGATCTTCAGCGAGTGGGTCTCGAACACCCAGAGAGCCACCGCGACCAAGCGCATGCGCGCGCTTCCATTTCTTCCCGCGCAGCGCGTCCTGCTCCGAATGCTCCACGACAGCAGGTACCAGAAAGAGTGGGCGATCTGGGCGCTTGGCATCATCGGATCTCGCGCGGCCGTGCCTGATCTGATTGCCCTTCTGGGCGACACGGTTCTGAGGGATACCGCCATCGTGGCGCTTGGGGAGATCCGCGACAAACGCGCTGCGGAGCCGGTGTGCCGGGTGCTGAACCAGTATAACAAGCGGTATGTGCTCCGCGCCCTGATGCAGATCAAGGACGAGCGCACGGTGCCGTTGCTGCGAGAGTACGTCACCGATTCCGACGCCGAAACCAGCGGCCGCGCAATGGCCGCGCTCCAACACATGACAGGTGAAGACTGGAGCCGACGCTTGGTTTCGCGCTTCGTCAGTGGTGCAGACGGAGGCGGCCTTCAGTGGCGTCTCCGCTTCATGGGCGAGGTCGCCACCTCTGCCGTGCTAGCGGCCTTCGAAAAGGCATGGGAGCCCGACCAAGTCACGGCGCTCGGCGACGTGCTTCACGGCATTCTGCAAGAGGGATACCACGAGGACCGGATCACCTCCGCGTTCCTCGCGAAGTTGGGGGCGCGCGAGCCCCGGGTGCGCGTCGTCGTTCTACGGCTGGTGCGCGACATCAAGCGAGACGACGTGGTCCAGGCCGTCATCACGCGTCTCTCGGACAGAGATGGAGGGGTGGCGCGCGCCGCCGCCGAGACGCTGGGAAGCCTCGGGTCGCGCCAAGCCATCAGGCCGTTGCTGCGGTTGATGCACACCCACTCACGACTCGCCGCAAGCGCCCCAGTTCCACTGGCCCAGTTCCAGGAGCCCGGGATTGAGGCCGCCATCATGGCGGAATACCCGAAGGGCAACGCGCAGTTCAGGTCGAAATGCGTGTACGCGGCGAAGGCCTTCGTCTCAGAGGAGACACGCTCGTGGCTGTCCCGGATCGAGCGCGGCGACCCCAGACCGGAAGTCCGCGCCATGGCGGCCGAGGTCCTGCGCCTGCGCCGGGCAAGAGGTCCTACCCTGCACTGGCGGCGGGCGAACTAGACAATGAGGGTTTCGCGCCAGGTTGCTGAGCCAGGGACGCGCCGGGAGCCGCAGGAACGGCATTCCGGCCGGCGGATTCCTTGGCGTGCTGTGATCGCCGCCGTTGTGGTCCTTGGCCTCGGCGTTGGGCTCAGACAGAGTGCCTCACTGAGGTGCCGGGAACTCATGGTCGGATTGCCCGGGCTGCCGCGCGAGTTCCGGGGCCTGCGCATCGGCGTGGTGAGCGATCTCCACCGGAGCACCTGGGTCTCCGCCGAGCACTGCCGGCGCGCCGCGCGGCTGCTGGAGCGGGCCAAGTGCGACCTGATCGTGAACCTGGGCGACAACGTCACCCGCTCCGCCGGTTACGCGCGCACCGGCCTCGCGGCCTTCCGCGCGCTCAAGCCGCCCGCCGGTAAGTTCGCCGTGATCGGCAATCACGACCACTGGACCAACCGCTCGCAGGTTACGCGAGCGCTTCAGGACGCAGGCTTCCGCGTACTGACCGACGAGTGGGTGCGGCTGGAGCACGGCCGCGAGCATCTCTACCTCGTGGGCCTCAATGACCTCTGGGCCGTGACCGCGCCGGACCTCGACGCGCCCTTTCGCGGCTTGCCCGACGGCGCCTGCGCGATCGTCCTCACTCACAACCCCGATGCGATCTATCACCCACGCGTGCGCGCGGCCGCGCTGGTGCTCGCCGGCCACACCCACGGCGGCCAGGTGCTCGGCGCGAACCTGGTGCTTGCTAACTCCCGCTATGGCCGCCATCATCCCCACGGCCTCTACCGCGAAGGCGCCGCGCAAATCTATGTCACCAGCGGCGTCGGCGTGATCACGCCCCCGATCCGCCTCGGCGTCCCGCCGGAGGTGGGGGTGATTACACTGGCGCGCTGATGTTTGCGGCGCCTCCGCAAGACGGCCCTGGCCTCCCCCTGAAGCAGGAGCTTGCTCGCGTTCGAAGAATCCATTTTACGCGCTCTGCGGCGCCATTGGGGCTGAAAGGGCCGGGGACCCGTGAAGCCGTCTTCCGCCTATGACGACGCTCAAAGCAGCCTGGCGGGGCTGGAAAGCCCTGGCCGCCGGCGCTTCCTGCGGCGGGCGGTCGCGGGGGCTGTTTTCGTGGCCGGCCTGGGGGGCGCCGGGGTGAGCGGGCGGCTGCGTTCCCGCGAGATCATAGTGCCGGTGCCCGCGCTGCCGCCGGAGTTGTCCGGCTTCCGCATCGGCGTCGTGAGCGACCTCCATCGCAGCACCTGGGTCTCCGAGGAGCACTGCCGCTATGCCGCCGCGCTCGCCGCCGGCGCCGCCTGCGACGTGATCGTGAACCTGGGCGACAACGTGACCGGCTCGGCCGGATACGTCCGCAGCGCCCTGGCCGGGTTCCGCGAAGTGGATCCCCCCCTGGGGCAGTTCGCCGTCCTGGGCAACCACGATCACTGGAACAATCCCGCGCGCATCACCCGCGCGCTCGAGCAGGCGGGGTTCCGCGTGCTGACCGACGAGCCGGTCGGCTTGAGCCGCAACGGCCGCGAACTGTACATGGTAGGCCTGGACGATATTTCGGTCCGATCCCAACCGGACCTCGACGCGCCGTTCCGCAGCGTGCCCGGCGGCGCGTGCGTCGTCGTGCTCAGCCACAACCCCGATGCCATCTATCATCCCCGCGTGCGGCGCAGCGCCCTGGTGCTGGCGGGGCACACCCACGGCTCCCAGGTTCTCGGGGCGAACGCGTTCGCCGCCAATTGCCGGTATGGCCGCGCCCATCCGCACGGTCTCTACCGCGAGGGCGACGCGCAGATCTATGTCACCAGCGGGGTGGGCCTGGTGCTGCCGCCCTTCCGGCTCGGCGTGCCCCCGGAGGTGGCGGTGATCACGCTGCAACCTGCGGGGCTATCGGAACCGGCCTAGCACACCTCCTTCCGCAGCGCAGGGCAGGCGTCGCTCCCCAGTTGACATCAGCCGGGATCATGGTATAATGCATAGAGTTATCCCCTCCCGGGGGAGGGGAAATCGGGAGGCACACCAATGTCCGTCGCGACGCGCAAGCACACGCATGAACGCATCTTCGAGGATGTCTCCAACCGGCTGGCGCGGGTCGAGGGCCACGTGCGCGGCGTCAACCGCATGTGGCGCGAGGGCAAGGGCTGCCCCGAGGTGCTGCTGCAGATCAGCGCGGTGCAGGCCGCGCTCAAGCAGGTCAGCCGGATGATCCTCGAGGAGCACATGGAGTCGTGCCTGCTCGAGGCGGCCCAGCGCGGCGGCTATCGCCAGGCGCTGGAAGAACTCAAGGAAGCGCTCAAGCAGACCATTTAGAGAGTCTCTTGTGTTACGGGAATGCCTGATGTGGGGACAGGCGCCCTCGCCTGTACACTCCCAGCGCCGCCCTCGCGGCGCTGACACAGCCGGGG
>Ga0315288_10004366_pt1 | contig 17965 bp, 16 predicted proteins | sample YL17G11_20_MG_FD_203454 | JGI IMG/M metagenome (GOLD analysis project Ga0315288, IMG submission 203454) | Sediment microbial communities from Yellowstone Lake, YNP, Wyoming, USA - YL17G11_20 | ecosystem: Environmental > Aquatic > Freshwater > Lake > Sediment | place: USA: Wyoming | collected... | reverse complement strand
AATTCCTTTGCGATAGGACCTGAACCTCCACTTGCTGATTAAGATTCAGCCGCTCCACAATTCTCTAAAAATTTCAGACTCAATTCATTTACAACTTCATCAATTTGATGTATTACTAATGTCATACAAGTTGGGGGGAAATATGAAAATCAGAAAGATGCTGCTTGCATTCTTCAGAAACAAGCATATTTTTGCAACCTTATTAATTATTTCCGCTCTCACAGTTCTACTAACGGGATTCTCTGTATCTGCACAGTCATGCTCATCATCTGAAATCGCTGGAACAGAAATAAATTCCACAACCACTACTAAGAAAATAGCACAAGTAACAGAAGATACAGAAGAAACACTTTCCGTAGCGGGCATAAGCCAGACAACTGATACAGAGCCAGCCCAGGATAAATTCTTCTTTTTCTGCAGGGTAGTAGAGGTAATTGACGGAGACACCGTAAAAATCGATACAGGTGAAAAGGTCAGATACATAGGTATTGATACCCCAGAAAAAGGTGAGCTTTTCTATGAGGAATGCAAAAAGAAAAATGAAGAGCTGGTTTTAGGAAAAGAGGTAGGACTTGAGAGGGATGTCTCCATAACAGATAAATATGGCCGGCTACTTGCCTATGTCTGGGTTGGAGATTTGATGGTAAATTCTGAGATGGTTAGAACCGGTTATGCCCACGCATACACCTATCCACCGGATGTTAAGTATTCAGATCTATTTGTTAAACTTGAAAGAGAAGCGAGAGAAAACGAGTATGGCTTATGGACAGAACCAGAGACTGTAGTTTCAACAGAACAAACCACAACAACTATTGCTTCAACAAATACAACCATAGCCGCTACAACTACAACAATAGCTACTACCACGACTACTATCGCTGCTATAACTTCTACAACTGAATCAACAACCACTACAAATACGACTACCACAACTACAACCCAACCACAGCAACAATTATCTATACAAATAACAGGAGTAACCTCCCCTGTTCCTGCTGGTGCAAATGCTACCTTAACCGCAAAAACACTACCTGGAGCTCTCTGTACAATAACTGTTTATTACAAATCAGGTCCAAGTGAAGCACAAGGATTAAGCCCAAAGAATGCCGATGGTGGTGGTAATGTATCCTGGACCTGGAAAGTTGGAACAAGGACAACGCCTGGCAGCTGGCAAATTGTGGTGACTGCATCAAAGGATGGGCAGACTGTGCAAACTTCTACAAGCTTCGCAGTACAATAGAAATTGAATATGCATTTACATTAATAATTAATAATAGTTTGAGAAATGTAAAAAATTTTAATCATTAAAGGAGAATAAAAAATGGAAATAAAAAATAACGCCAAAAATGAGTTTAATAACTATCAGCAAGAGATCTATATATTTGATGAGTTTATGAATAGTTTAGTTGGCGATAGATTAATAAATATTGGATACTGGGAATTTATAATATATCCATCTTCCTATGTTAAAAAAAGAATAACCAATTTAGATGATTTAGAAAGTGTGATTAAAACATCAATCATTAGGCTTGACCAAGCTTACACACCAATAACTAATAATTCCATTATTAACAGGTCAGATAACTATTTATATTCATATGCTTATTCTGAAAGCAATATTGAGGTATTTGCTTCATTCTTGAGTGGTTTAATTATCTGGAATTCTGTTTTATGGGAAGATATGAAGGGAGGAAGAACGATTGAGTTAAACAGACCTGTACTAACAATAAAATCCACCGTAGAGCAAATATCGGTTCTTTATCATTTTGCAAAAAAGTATTTCGAAAGCTCAGGAATTAAAAATGATGTACACATCAAAATATCTTTAAAGAATACAAACAATAGAATGCTTGATGGTCATATTTATAGTAGACCAACTCCCGAATTTTATATATACAACATGGCAGAAATAAACATACTTAAAAAAAATAAATTAATTGACCTATACAATTCACATCAAAAGATAGCAATAAAGACTATTAAGGACCTTTTTAATGCTTTTGGTTGGTACCAAGAATTTGAGATTGATCCGCTGATTAATACGATAATTAGGAATAATAGATACTTATAAAATGTTCAAACCCTGACACAATACAGTATAGGAAGTTTAGCCTGATGGATAGGATAGGGTTATAATTAAAAAATTATATTATTACAAAAAAAATAAATGTTAAATAATCTTTGCCAATGGCTTCAAGCATATCCAGAATATAAATTAGTTATTGCCAACTTCTCACTTGTAGCAATTAATTTTATATTAGCTTGCGCTACAATAGCTTATTCAACTGCTGTATTTATTACCATTAAAAAAAGAACAAAAACTGAAAAGCTCGATAGGGCAGTTCGTTATTACGAAGTTTTTAACGAGAAAATATTCAGCGAGTATAGTGAGTTTATAAGAGATATTAGAACCACTTTAGGGGATAAACCAAAAGAAATTGATTTCACTGCAAACAAAAGTAAAGAATTCTTAGACCATAGAAAATCACAGATATTTAAATATCTTAATTGGATAGATGCTCTTGGATATTTAGATAAAGAAAAAAGAATTGATTCAGAATTCATAACAGTTAATTTAGGCTTTTTCATTATGGATGTTTATGACTACTGTTGGGAATACGTACACAAAAAATATCTTAAGCAAATAAACGTTTCTTGGATGTTTATAGAAGATTACGTAGCGCAAGTAAAAAAACGATATGACAAATATAAAAAGAATGGCGTTTATATACTTGACAAACCCAAAATTATCTGATAATATTGCAATTATGAAAAAGATAAATTTAAATCAAGAACATTTTTATAATGAAGTAGCAGCTCGCAAATACCTTGAAAAAATTCGATGGAAGGATGGAATTCCAGTTTGTCCACACTGTGGCTCTAAGAATAATCATTATGAGTTAAAACCGAAAACTTCTACATCGGAATTAAGAAATGGTGTTTGGAAATGTAAAGATTGTAGAAAACAATTTTCGGTTACAGTCGGAACAATATTTGAAAGAAGTCATATCCAATTAAATAAATGGTTACTCGCGGTTCAGTTGCTTTGTTCTTCTAAAAAGGGAATATCTTCAAAGCAAATTGAAAGAATGTTAGGGGTTTCGTATAAAACTGCGTGGTTTATGATGCACCGAATTAGATACGCATTAGAACAAAATCCGCGATTATCTAAATTAATAGGTATAGTTGAAGTTGACGAAACGTACATAGGCGGAAAAGCCAAAGGAACAAGAGGAAGAGGAGCTAATAACAAAATACCTGTAGTTTCTTTAGTCGAACGTAAGGGTAAAATTCGTTCTTTTCAAACGACAAGAGTAACAGCAAAGAATCTTAAAGAAATAATACGTGAAAATGTTGATAAGAGTTCCATGATTATAACTGATGAGTTTAAATCTTATCATGGTTTGAAGAAGGAATTCAAAGCTCATCATATAATAAACCATGGAGAAAAGGAATATGTAAACGGAATTATTAGTACTAATACTGTTGAGGGTTATTTTAGTCTGTTAAAGCGCGGAATAATAGGAGCTTATCACCATATTAGCAAACAACATTTAAAAAGATATCTTGCCGAATTTGATTATAGGTATAACAATAGAGGGAATAATGATTTTGTGATAAGTGAATTTGTTCTTAATAATATTGCGGGGAAAAGATTAATGTATAGGGACTCATCTTAAAAGAGAAGATAATTATGGTCGAGAAAAATACCAATAATCAAAGTATTATTTTTAAAATTGAAGAAAAAAGAATAACAATAGATATATTTTCTCAAAGCGTTAGAAAATTTTTTAATTTAATTGAAAATGTTGCTACAAATGTTGCTGGGAAATCTAAAGCTTTAGAATGGTTATTGTCCGTTAAACCGGGCAGTATAGTGCTTGAAGCAAAACCAGAATCTGTAAAGGAATCGCCAGAATTGGCAAAAAAAACCATGGCTGTTTTAAATGATGGATTTAGGGCAATTAGTGAAAGAAGCAAACGTCCAGAATATTTTTCTGATTTTGCTCTTAGTAATTTATTTGAATTAGGTAGTATGGTAGGCTTAGGAGACAAGGGCATTAGACATATAATTGGAATTGGTGAGGTATATTATGATATCTCTCCTAAAAGTGTAGCTTATATAGATGAAATTCTGGGAACTGATACTAAAGCGTATGGAACAATTGAGGGTGAGCTATTAGCACTAAAAATTAGGGGCAAATTAACTTTTTCTATTTGGGAAACTCTAACAGGAAAAGAAGTAAAATGTTATTTTAGTGATGAGTTATATGACGATGTTATATCTGCCATCAGAAAACGTGTTTCTGTATACGGTTTGATTCATTATAACAAAAAGGGTATACCTCTAAGAGTACAAATAGAAAACTTAATGCAATTTCCAGAAGATAGCGAATTACCTAAATTTAAGGACATAATAGGTTTATTTAGGGAATAAAATATGGCTATTGAACGGATTTATTGGGATAGCACGTGTTTTCTCGCTCTATTAAAAAAAGAATCCGATCGAGTAAAGGCATGCAAAGGTACAATTTATAAAGCAGAAAAAAATGAACTTATTATAGTTACTTCTGCCATTACTTTTATCGAAGTAGTAAAATTACCGGGAGAAACACCACTTAAAAGAGAAGCTGAAAATATAATTAGGGATTTTTTCAAAAATTCTTTTATAAGTATCCGAAACGTAGATAGAGAAATTGGCATAATAGCCAGAGATTTAATGTGGAAACATGATTATTTAAGACCCAAAGATTCCATTCATATTGCTACGGCAATTTTTAATAAGATAACAAAACTTCATACATTCGATAATGATTTTTTAATACTAAATAATAAATATGGTGATCCAAAATTATGCATTTGTGAACCCGATATTGAGTATAGTGAACAGAGGGAATTATTTGAGGAATAACATAAAACAGAAAAAAATAAATAAAAATAATTCCAATAAAGATAAGGAATTAAAGAATAATCAATTCGATAAAGTTTTAAAAGTCTTGCTTAAGACTCCGCCAAAACCTAAGAAAGAAAATAAAGATTAGAAAAATTTAAAATAATTACAATATTAAGACGACCCCCTGGGGTCGTCTTTTATTTGGAGAATGTTAGGGTAGGAACAATGAAAAGATTTTTTGAAATGTATTTAAATGCCCTGAGGCGATGGATTGTCAACATATTACTAGGAAAAAGTCTTATATTAGAAAAGATTGAAACAAATAGGGGCTACAAATTACAACTAATAGATATGAATAGAAGACTTAATTATGGATATTGGCAAACAGAAGTAATTAACGAAAGAGATACTAAACTAAGTCGGTAATCTGTTTTGTAATGCTAAATACATAATTTTCCTCGACTTTTTTAGCATATATAGAGAGTAGAAAATTGCGATATTCCGGTGTTTTGTAAGATGTAAAAATGATATTATATTCATCATCCTTGTTTACGTAGGCTTCCTTAAACCACCAACGATTATTACCGGATATAGATTCAACAAATTCAATTAATTTATGATAATGCGAAAAGGAGTCTTTGAAATCATCTTCATTCTTAAAATGTTTGAAAACCATAATTATTACTTTCTTTAAAATGATGATTATTAATTATATTATATGACGTATTACATGAGATAATTTTGGGTTTGTCAAGTATATAAACGCCAAAAGAATTACCTAAAAATAAGAAAAAAGAATAAAATTTTTTCGTGAATGTAAACGACAAAGAATTTAATAATACTCTTAAAGAACTTTTAGAGTCTAAGGGGTTGTCATAAAACCAAGTTGCAGATATTTATGGTGTCAGTCAATCTTACCTGAATTTTGTCGCCAACAAAAGAAGGTTTCCCCCAAAACCAGAATATATTGAAAAAATCGCTGAAGGACTCGGAGTTGAACCAACTTATTTCAAAGAATACTGCCTTTGGCTCTTGCAGAACAAGGCCAAAGATGATCCCGGGTTCGAGAGGAATTGCTACAAACATTATTTAAAATATTTGGATAAAGAAGAGGGCAAAGAAGAGAAGGGTACAAGTAAGAAAATATTTATAGAAAGTAATATTGCTTAGTGTTATAAAGAATAAGTTAGTAGGTGGGTATTATTTTTTTAACTTAGGATATTACAATGGTAATAGAAGAGACAAATTAAGAAATGTATTTTTATTTTTTTACTAATACCACTTCTTTTTACATCCTGTGTTAATAGAAAAAGGGATGATTTCGTCAAGAATACTATGTCGTATATGAATTTTATTGATATATGAAGTGCATTTTATTATAACGAATTAGGCAAGGCGATTGATAATAAAAACAAGAAAGCAGCAGATGAGGTATTTTAATTAAAGACATAAAACAATATGGGTAACTTAACAAAAAAAGCAGAAAGAATTGATAACAGAATTAAATGAGATAAACGAAATATTGGGAATAGATTATCAAAACATTGAGGATTACGAGAAAGAAGCAAGAACTCCCTATCTAAAGATGGCAATGGATCATATTATTCGAAGCGCAGTAATTATTGAATATAAACTTATTGATGAAAATCTTCATATGCTTATTTGTGATTATTTCTTTGGAAAAAAGAAAAATTATACGCGATTGTGGAAAACAAAAAAATTCCAAAGCTTCAATCAATATATTTTAGAAAAACTCTTCCCTTTAAATAAGCTTGAACTTGCACAACAAATATGCAAAATCCCAGAGAATATTGTAAATGATATATATAAAATTAATGATTTGAGAAACGGATTAGCTCACAGTTTTTTCCCTGAAAACCTAAGAAAGAACAAACCTATTTATAAGGGTAAAAGAATCCATACATCAGAAGGAATTAAATTATTTATGGAGGATAGCATAAAATTAATAGATTCTTCATAAAAAAAATCTTTAAAATTGATATGGATTAAAAAATAGGTGCATATTTTAAAGCCTCTATAAAATCTCCAGCAATTGACGCCAGATAGAGAGCGAGATCATCTAAAATCTAAACCTGAATTAATTGATATTTCTAATGAAATTCACAAAAAATATAATATACCACGACCCGTCATTAAAAAATTAGAAGGGCACCGCATATATGTTCAAATTCATTTTATTTTTGAAGAACTCCCCCCCAGAAAAGGATATTATTATCATAAAAGATGAGCTTGTTTGTAAATAAAAGCAGCTTGACGATCGTTTCAAAGAAAAAGAGCATCTTATAATAATAATTTATGATGTTTTCGAACCTAAATACCATTGACAACATGATAAGCTAGAATCTTTATGAGAATTATTTATCTTTTATTATACTTTCTAAATTTTAAGTTCCTTATAGAAAGATTCAATGTCAGAACATTTTTTAACACGGGAAAAATAATTGTCGCTGGACAGTAAAAATAATTGACGCCAACCAAAGAATTATTAAAAGTAAGTCTATTACCCAAATTTTATGGGGCTACAATATCAATGTAGCATTACCAATTCATTCGGTATTTTTCAAAATTATTTCAAATTTCTAGACATTAATCTTATATTTTGGGACAGTGCTTACAAATTGAAATATATTTGCCCTACCTCATTGAAGGTTACTCAATTATAATATCTAATATATAATAAAAAATACCATTCTGAATGACATCAAATAAGGGGATTACTATGAAAAAATCTGATTGGATAATATTAATATTAGGCTCATTAAATGGTGGCACTTTTTCACCCGCTCAATTACAAAAAAGTTTATTTTTAATAAAAGAAAATTTAACAGAAGAAATAAAAGGGGGATTTTATGAATTTGTGCCCTATAACTATGGGCCCTTCTGCAAAGATATATATCATGATGCTGAAGAACTCGAAAACGAAGGTTTAATTAATATAAATTGTCCTTCAGATAAAAAATGGTGTGAGTATTCTATTACTGTGAAGGGCTTGGAGTCATATAAGAGAGCCGTAGATAAAATTTCCTCCAATGCAGCTGAATATATCAAAAAACTAGTAAACGCCATCAAAAAATTGTCCTTTCAACAGTTGATAAGTTACATATATAACAATTACCCAACTTATAAAGAGAATAGTGTATTTGTAAGTAAATAATGACTCTAATAATCGGAATTAAAAGCTCTGATGGTATAGTAATTGGTGCAGATAGCGCTGCTACTATTTCAACACCTACAGGGCAACCTACGGTTAAACAAGATGTAAAAAAATTAGAAATTATCTCCAGTAATATTATTATTGGCAACTCTGGGCAAGTTGGATTTTGCCAGAAATTAAAAGATGAATTAAATATCAGAATTCAGGAACCCAAGAAAGATATTAGGAAAATCAATGACAAAAATAAATTAAAAAGAGAGCTACAGGAAATCCTCTTAAGAATAAATGAAAAGGATATTGAAATTGGTCAAAAATTCAATCCTATTTTCCCTAATCTAGTGAAAAGCAATTTAACCAATCATTTATTAATAGCTTTGCCATTCATAAATCGCCCAATACTTCTTCAATTCACTATTACTTTTAATATTGAAGAAGCGGAAATCGGTATACCTTTTGCATCAGCAGGTGTTATTCAACCATTAGCAGATACCTTTTTGGCATTTATTAGGAGCATCTTTTGGGAAGAGAAGGAATTACCATCCTTTCAAATGAGTATATTTTCATTAATTTGGACTCTAGATTTTTGTACTAAAATTGCTCCTGGTTATGTTTGTGGGCCCTTTCAAGTAATTGAACTAAGGGAAAAAAGTGGCAATTGTGTTGCAAGAGAAATACCTAATGAAGAATTAGAAGAACATTACGAATCTATCAATAGCCTCTTAACTAGATTCAAAGAATATAAAAATGACTTTTTCAAAATTGATGAAGAAGTTAGAAAAGCAATTCCTCAAAAACCCGATACCATCAAGTAACTAAACGTTTCACTTAATAAAATGCGTTATTAAGTATTTTTTATGAATATAATCAAATTAATTAGTCTATTTTGCAGAAATCCAGAATATTTAATAATGTCTGGATTAAAAAAATTTTACGAATTATTATTTAATTTAAAATTGATGGTGAAAAAATGTTAGACATTAAGACATTAGAGAGTTGGCTCTGGGAAGCTGCGTGTAAGATAAGAGGAGATATCGATGCTCCAAAATATAAAGATTACATTCTACCCTTAATTTTTCTAAAGAGGCTTTCTGATGTTTTTGAAGATGAAATCGAAAAGCTTGCCGAAGATTATGGAAACAAGAAAATTGCTGAAGAGCTGATTGAAGAAGACCACTCATTGGTCTGGTTTTATATCCCCAAAATAGCAAGATGGACTGAAATCATCAAGCAAAGCTCAAAGCAAGGTGAATATCTAACAGATGCTGTAAGGGTTATAGCAAGAGAAAATCCAAAACTCCAAGGAGTAATTGATATCAAGGATTTTAACGAAACTGCTGGCGGTCAGCGAGTTGTAAGCGATGATAAGCTAAAAATACTAGTTGATGTTTTAAACAGACACAGGCTTGGCTTAAAGGATGTTGAACCAGATATTCTTGGAAGAGCTTATGAATATTTAATTAGAAAATTTGCAGAAGGCTCCGGACAAAGCGCTGGTGAATTTTACACACCAAGAGAAGTAGCAATTTTAATGGCAAGAATTATTGACCCTAAAGAAGGAGAGGTAGTTTATGACCCCTGCCTTGGCTCAGGTGGTTTGCTGATAAAGACTTACTTAAGATTTAAGGAAAAATTCGGAGAAGACCCAAAGGTTAAACCCCTTCAGTTTTATGGTCAGGAAGTACTGCATGGAACCTATGCAATGGCTAAAATGAATGCCTTTATTCATAGAATGGAGGCAGATATTAAGCTGGGTGATACAATGAACAGGCCTTCTTTCCTCGGCATAGATGGCTCTTTGCAAAGCTTTGATATTGTCGTTGCTAATCCAATGTGGAACCAGGATTTCTCCCAAAGCACATATGAAAATGACCCTTACAGTAGGTTTGGCTTGGGCTATCCACCTTCAAGTTCAGCCGACTGGGGCTGGATTCAGCATATGTATAAATCATTAAATGACAAGGGCAGGATGGCAGTAGTTCTTGACACAGGGTCAGTTTCAAGAGGGAGTGGAAATCAAGGAAGTAACCGTGAAAGAGACATTAGGAAAACCTTTGTTGAGAATGATTTGGTTGAAGCCATAATTCTGTTACCTGAAAACCTGTTTTATAATACACCTTCTCCTGGAATTATTCTAGTAATAAACAAAGATAAAAGACACAATGGTCAGATTCTACTTATTAACGCATCAAAGCTTTTTGAAAAAGGCAGACCTAAAAACTTTCTTCCCAATGACTCTATATTAAAGATTGCAGAAATTTATCATAGCTGGAAAGAAGAAGAGAGTATAAGCAAGATAATTCTTAAAGAGGAAGCAATAAAAAATGATTATAACCTAAGTCCTTCAAGATATGTGAGCCAAAATGGACAAGACTCAACCCTACCTCTGGAAGAAGCAGTTGTTTTGCTCAAAGAAGCAGAGGAAGAAAGACAGAGAGCTGATGAAAAACTAAAACAAGTTTTGAAAGAATTAGGCTTGGAATAACATGAGACTAGAACTAAAAACGCAACAAGAGACATATATAGAAACTGAGATAGGATTACTCCCTGAAAGCTGGGAAATTGTGAAATTCGATAGATGCATAGTCAAAAAAATAATCTCAACAGGCAAGATTAAACAACAAGAATATAAAAAGAGCGGAAATTATAAAATAGTTGACCAGGGTCAGTATTTAATCGCAGGATATTGGGATAATTATGACGATGTCTATAAAGGCGAATTACCAATCATAATTTTTGGCGACCACACTCGTATTTTGAAATATATTGATTTCCCATTTGTTTGCGGAGCCGATGGTACCAAAATTATTTCGCCTGATAAATCAAGATTTAATCCAAAATATATATTTTACTATTTAATGTCATTAAAAATCCCAAGTAGAGGTTATAATCGCCATTATTCTTTATTAAAAGAGCAAAGAATTATATGCCCCCCAATTCCAGAGCAGGAAAAAATTGCTTATGTGCTTTCAGCTATTCATGAGGCAAAAGAAAAAACAGAAATTGTCATCAATGCCTTAAGGGAACTCAAAAAATCAACAATGAAACACCTCTTTACTTATGGAGCTGTTAGCCTCAAAGAAGCTGAAAAAGTCAAATTGAAAGAAACACAAATTGGATTGATACCAGATGATTGGGAAATTGAAAGATTAGGTAATGCTATTGAATTTAGTAGAAAACCGCGAGGATTCTCATTAATTAGTAATCTCGAAATTCCATTTATCCCCATGGATTTTATTTATGAGAATAATCAAAATGTTCGTAGTTGGTTTATGAAAAAAAGTTCTGAAATTTCTAGCGGAACATTCGTCTTAAAAGAGGATTTAATAGTAGCTAAAATTACACCTTGCTTCGAAAATGGGAAACAAGCAATTTTAAACAATCTTCCTTTAGAATATGGATATGCAACAACTGAAGTATGGGCTTTTCATCCAAAAAATGGCAAAGTTTTAACAGAGTACATATATTACTACCTTAAAATTGACAGTATAAGAATTGAGCTCGCCTCAAAAATGGAAGGAACCACTGGAAGAAAGAGATTACCACGTCATGTTTTAGAAAATATGTTAATTCCGTACCCACTAGTTCATGAACAAGAAAAAATCGTTTCCAACCTTTCTACTGTAGATATGAGAATTGAGTCGGAGGAAAACAAAAGGAAATCCCTAGAAGAATTATTTAAATCAATGCTTCATAATTTAATGACAGCGAAAATAAGAGTTAACCATATAGAGATTGAAGATGCCTAAACTAGGAACTGAAAAATCTACTGTACAAAACACATTAATCAAGTATGCTTGCGAAATTGGATGGGAATACATTAATCCAGAGGAAGCTCTAAGATTAAGAAGAGGAAACATAGGTCTCATTTTCAAGGAAATCTTAATAAACCAACTTATAAAACTTAATTCTGATTTCATTGATTCCATTATGATTGACGATTTAATTAAACAGATAGAACGCTTGCATCCAAACATTGAGGGAAATTTAGAGGCATGGGAATATCTAAAGGGATTAAAAACTGCATTTCAATATGAAGAAAAAAGAGAAAGAAATATAAAGTTTATTGATGAAAAAACAGAAAACAATGTTTTTCATGTAACTGATGAATTCTATTACACAAATGGCACAGATCAAAACCGCTATGACGTGGTTTTCCTTATAAACGGAATCCCCATTCTTTTTGTTGAGACAAAATCAGTTGCCAAATTCATTGATAGGTCAGTAAATAGAGAATCAATAATTGCCGAAGCGTTAGACCAGATAAGAAGATACCATAGAGAAACCCCAGAAGCCATGACTCTATTTCAAGTATATGTCACAACAAACATCATTAATTTTTTATATGCTGCTACCTGGAACCTTGAAGTAAAATCTGTATTCAACTGGAGGATTGAATCAGCAGAAAAGGGTTACGAAAATATAGTCAAATCCTTCTTAAATAGAGAACGATTAACTCAAATGCTTCTAAATTTCATCCTATTCACAAGGCAGGATGATGAACTAAAGAAAGTAATCCTTAGACCTCATCAGATGAGAGCGGTCAATAAGTTAGAAGAAAGAGCAGCAAGCAAGAGAAAAAGAGCCTTAGTATGGCACACACAGGGTTCTGGAAAGACGTACACAATGATAGTGACAGCCCAGAGAATTTTAGAAAATCCTGTTTTTCAAAACCCCACCGTGATAATGACTGTTGATAGAAACGAGCTGGAAGCTCAGCTGTTTGGAAATTTAAGCTCTGTTGGATTAGAACATGTTGAGGTAGCTTTCTCAAAAAAACATCTTAAAGAACTTCTTAAAAATGATACCAGAGGCTTAATAGTCTCACTTATTCACAAATTTGAGGGAATGCCTCAAAACATAAATACAAGGAATAACATCTTTGTTTTAGTTGATGAAGCCCACAGGACAACAAGCGGAGACCTGGGAAATTACCTTATGGGGGCACTACCCAATGCAACATACTTTGGTTTCACAGGCACTCCTATAGATAAAACAGCTCACGGAAAAGGAACATTCAAGGTATTTGGCATAGATGACCCACCAAGGGGTTATCTTGATAAATACGGAATCTCTGAGTCAATTACAGATGGTACAACAGTAAAGCTGCATTATGCTCTGGCTCCAAATGAATTAATGCCAGATAGAGAAGTGCTAGAAAGAGAATTCTTAAACCTTGCTGAATCGCAGGGAATAAGCGACATTGAAACATTAAATAAAGTTTTAGAAAAAGCAGTTACCCTGAAGAATATGCTTAAAAATAAAGAGCGAGTGGAAAAAGTAATTGCCTTTATTGCAAATCACTTCAAAGAATACATTGAACCAATGGGCTATAAAGCTTTTTTAGTTGCCGTTGATAGGGAAGCCTGTGCATTATACAAAAGAGAGCTTGATAAGCATCTACCAAAAGAATATTCCGAGGTTGTTTACAGCCCATTTTATAACGACCCTTTAGAATTAAGTAGATTTCATCTAACAGAAGAACAGGAAAAAAGAATAAGAAAAACATTTAGAAACCCCAATGAGCTCCCCAAAATACTCGTAGTCACAGAAAAGCTACTAACTGGCTTTGATGCCCCAATTCTTTACTGCATGTATCTTGATAAACCGATGAGAGACCATGTCCTTCTTCAGGCAATTGCAAGGGTGAACAGACCCTATGAGGATAATGAAGGCAGGAAAAAAACATCAGGTTTTGTTTTGGATTTTGTAGGGTTATTTGACAAGTTAGAAAAAGCACTATCTTTTGATTCAGAAGACATTACAGGAGTTGTTAAGGACATTGAAGTTCTAAAGCAAAGATTTTCTGAACTAATTGAAATGGCAAAAGAAGAGTATCTATCTTTATTAAAAGGTAAAACCAAGGATAAAGCAGTTGAAGCAGTATTAGAGCATTTCAGGGATGAGAAAATAAGAGGGATATTTTATGAATTTTTCAAAGAGCTATCTGACATTTATGAAATTCTTTCCCCTGATGCTTTCCTAAGACCATATATAGATAATTACGATACATTAGCAAGAATATTTAAAATCCTAAAAGAAGCATATGAGCCGGGAATGACTATTGATAAAGAATTCACAAGAAAAACCGCAAAACTTGTTCAAGAATACACTTACAGTGGCGAAATTAAATCTGCTATAGATATCTATGAAATAAACGAGGACACGTTAAAGAAAATTGAAGAAAGTAAATCCTCTGATATAGAAAAGATATTTAATCTTTTAAGAAGCATTGGCATCGTAATTGACAAGGAATCTAAATATAACCCCTATCTATTTTCAATTGGTGAAAAGGCCGAAAAGTTATCGCTGCTTTTTAAACAGAGACAAAAAGATACACAGGATACTTTAAAAGATTTAAAGAGAATAATTAATGAAATCAATGAAGCAAAGAAGGAGAAGGCTGCGAAGTATATGTCATCAGATGTTTTTTCAGCATACTGGATAATAAAAGAAGCTGAAGTTCCTTATGGAGAAGAAAAGGCACGTAGCATGCAAAAAATATTTGACCAGTACCCTTACTGGAAAACAAGCGAAGAATATGAAAGAAGACTTAAAAATGAGGTGTTAAAAATATTCACAAACTCAGGCATTGAACCCAAAAAATCAGTTGTAATTGCTAACAAATTAATCAGAATCCTAAAAGGTGTAAGAGAATGATTACTGTTCAAGACTTTAAAAAAGAAGTCTACAAATGGACTGATGAAATTGGGGTTCAACCCAAGGAGGTACATGTCAGAGCAATGAAGCGCAAATGGGCAAGCTGTTCAAACAAAGGAAGGTTAACATTTTCATATGATTTATTAAATCAACCTTTCGAAGTTAGAGCAAATTCAATAATCCATGAAATCTTGCATATGAGGTATCCAAATCATGGAAAAATGTTTAACCTCTTATTGAAATCATACTTAAATAAAAATGGAATCGACTGATTTTTATAGTTCTTTTTTCATTAAAAACACACCTAACAATCTATAATAACCACCTGCATTTTGTAAAAGACTTCCAAAAAGAGAGCCGTCTTCCTACTAAATTAGCAAATTGAACACAAACCAAAATAGGAGGACGAATAGCAATCAAGAAGAGTGACATTTTCATTACAATTTTTTCTTTCTCAACACTAAAAAATGTATTGTTGACAATTGACAAATATTACAAAAATGGTAATATTTATTAAGAGTCACCCCAGAGATAGCATCTCTGGGCTTGCGGTTCTCCGAAAGGGGAACCGATTTTTATTTACAAATAATGAATAAATTAAAAGTTATATTTTATATAGATGGATTCAATCTTTATTATGGACTCCGTGATTTTGGTTCAAGAGAGTATTTATGGTTAAATTTGCAAAAATTAGCCTATATCCTCACAAATCACGATGAAACATTAGAAAAAGTAAAATATTTTACAACAATGGTTTCTGATCCCCCTGACAAAGTTAAAAGACAGGTTTCTTATATTGAGGCTCTTAAAACACAAGATAAAATAGAAATATTTGAAGGAACATTTATCACTGAAAATAAAAATTGTTGGAAATGCCAATACCCAATTAATAAATGTTCACATTGTGGAGCCAATCTAAAATTTCATAGAGAAAAGAAAACAGATGTAAATATTGGTTGCCAGACATTATTAGATTGTGCTCTTGTTAAATGTGATGTAATAAAAATCATTTCCGCTGATAGTGACCTTGTTCCGGTAGCTGAAACTATAAAAAAATTATATCCCAATAAAGTATTAAATTTCGTATTCCCACCGAATACATTTTCTTCCGATTTGGCAAAAACAAATTTATGTAATAAATTCTTTGTGCTCCCAAGAAGAACTCTGAGCAAGTGCCAATTCCCCGATCAAATTATTAACAATCAAGGTTACACCATTCAGAAACCTAATACTTGGATATAAATGAAAACCTGCTTGATCTACTTCAGAACAAAAACAGCATACCTGCTGAATCGTGTAAATTGATTTTTTTATAATTGATTAATTTGAATTCAACAAATTAAATGTATCATTCTTTATGTAAACTTCAATTTCATTAAAATGTCCGAATCTAATTACTTCCTTGATCTTTGTGCTGTAAAAATTCTTATGATCGCTATACCCAGCGCTTTTGCTATTATAATTCCATTTGCCGAAAACAATTCTACCGACAAAAGACATTTCTGATAATAACTCATTTATGTCCTGATCAATAATATTCGGTGTCGGGTAAGGTTCCATGCTAACCCATGTTTTCAGACCTGCATCATGAAGTCGTTTTAACGCCTTTATTCTATAATCAATCGGAGAAGCATTTGGTTCATATTTTTTTCTAAAATCATCCGATAAAGAAACAACTGAAATTCCATACTCATTTTCTTTACTAATTAGAGGATCATATATTAGGGACTCAGGATATAATCCCTTGCTAATCAAAACTGAAGAAATGTTGGGAATTTCTTTTTCAATTAATTCCAAGCAATTGCCTACTATCTTTGGTTTAGTCCATTCCTCATATGATTTAACTACTCCACACCTTTTTTTTAACATCATTGCATAACAGGGATAAGTGCAACCATGAGCACAAACCTCAACATGATTTATGCAATAATCCGCATATTCAACATTACTCTTATAAATTAATGTCTTTCTAATAATTTTTTCCATCGCAGAAGAATTTTTCTTTAATAAATAATTTTGGTTATTAAATATTAATTTGACCCAAAATTTGTACAGGAATCCTGCTTCGGCGGCCAAAAAATACCAAGAATAATCCAGGTATTAAATTGTAATACTGTCCCAACAAAATAATATATTACATAATTTAAATAATTCTATAATTTTTAATAATATTAGAAAATATAATTATATTATTCTAATATTTTGATAATAAATAGAATAATATATTGCTTTGTTCTAATATTTTACCTAATATTAGGATATAAAATTAAGATTGAAAAAAAATGGAAAGTAATATGCCTAACGTATATCCTAATTTGACCGATTTGCCCCCCAAAATAAATTATGATGCATTGTTTAAACAGATAGTAGCAGCCCACTCCGCACTGGGTGAATTAAGAGGGGCGTTGATTAATATACCAAATCCTGATTTATTAACATCACCATTATTGTTTAAGGAAGCTACTTTAAGTTCACGAATAGAGGGGACTCAAGCAACTTTAGATGATGTATTAGAGTATGAAGCAGAGGAAAAAACATCGCAATCTAGAGAGGTTGAAATTGACATAATAGAAATATTAAATTATCGGAAAGCTATACACTTTGCTTTGGAAGAATTAAAGAAAAAACCCTTAGGCGAAAATATTATTAAGAAAGTCCATTATATTTTGATGGATTCGGTAAGGGGAGCAAATAGAGATAGGGGGAATTTTAGAAGAATTCAGGTTTGGGTTGGTAAACCAGGCTCACCAATAGAACAAGCAACATATATCCCTCCCAATCCAACAGAAATACCATCTTTGTTTAGTAAATGGGAAAATTATTTACACTCCGATTTGGAGAGAGATAGCTTAATAAAGGTGGGGGTAGCCCACTATCAGTTTGAAGCAATACATCCCTTTATGGACGGCAATGGCAGAATCGGTCGGCTATTAATTCCATTACTTTTGTACCAAAATGAATTATTAACACATCCAACTCTGTACATTAGTGAATTTTTTGAGAGTAGACGCGATTATTACTATGATTCTTTACATAAAATAGATACTTCTGGGGTTTGGGAAGACTGGCTAGATTTTTTCTTGGCTGCAGTAGAGACCCAATCTCTTAAGACGCAAATAAAAATATTAAAGATGCTTGATTTGTATAACAACCTCAAATCAGAAGTGTCTAAGATGAGGGCATCTTATGCAGTAAATTTACTAGATTTAATCTTTACTAATCCATTTGTTACTTTTAAC